>Ga0214544_1006087_pt1 | contig 22665 bp, 7 predicted proteins | sample CNSS3metaG_FD_160074 | JGI IMG/M metagenome (GOLD analysis project Ga0214544, IMG submission 160074) | Root nodule microbial communities from cowpea collected in UCLA plant growth center, Los Angeles, California, USA - CNSS3 | ecosystem: Host-associated > Plants > Roots > Nodule | place: USA...
GGAGGACTGCCATCTGCCAGTCGGCAAACGGCACGTTCAAACCTAGATCATGGAAAAGGCAGGCATACACGAAGAAGAAGTCTAGCTTCGCCTCTCTCTTCCCGTGGCACACTCTCTCGTTGCCGGCGCATATCTTGACCCGAAGGTGTCCATCCTCTACCTCCTCGCTGAATATTCTGGTCCGCTCGACCAGATCCCCCAGGTCGTTCCCCCAACGAAACCTTGTCGCGAGCGTACGCGGCTCATAGGGGGCCCAATCATATCCCGATATTTCCGGCAAATTGACTTCGTCCCCTTCGTCGCCAACGTCGATCCCGATGATGTCCCCGCTTTCATCAGAAGCAGCGACCTGCTCCGCCGCCTCCGCGACCGGTGGCTCGGCCTCAGAACTGCCGCTTAGGAGAATTAGGGAACTCGTGCCGCTCGACACTCCCCCGAGCGAAGTTCCCGACTCAGACGACTGAAACAAGGCGGAAACCGACCCAGCGCCCCCAGAATACCTGACCGCTCCACCCGACAGACCATCTGAACCCGATGTGCTTGAAGACATTTTTACCTACAGATAGAGAAAAACGATCGGAAGCTCGGCTAGAAAGAGAAAGTAAAGCGTGAAAATAACGACAGCCACACAAACCTATTTATAGGGGGGACCATGTGACACGTGGCAGCCCCAGGACCCTACGATCACATTCGGATCGACGGTCCCAGCTTCGCGACGCTTCAGATCATAACTGCCAGGCACGCTCCACGAGGCAATGTAACCGTTGAGAAACGCCAGCGGTCAATCGGCACCACGGTCTGGATAAAACCTCTTCGCTTCATTCCTATCGCTCGAGGCTGGGGGGCTTGTGTACAGTATGTCCAATCGGTCAATCGGCCATTACTGACCCCCAGGGGATCATCGGTCTCACGGGTAAGCGAACAACCATGTAGCATCATTAAAGGACCATCGGTCAGACGGTCGAACATAAGGATTTAATTGTACCCATGCCCATCGGTTCATCGGTAGAACAACAGCGGTGGACCTTCTCGTCTCAAGGGTCCATCGGTCCATCGGTACAACAGCAACGATGGACCCTCTGACCTCTAGAGTCCATCGGTTCATCGGTAGAACAGTAGCGGTGGACCTTCTTCTCTCAAGGGTCCATCGGTCCATCGGTACAACAGCAAGGATGGACCCTCTGACCTCTAGAGTCCATCGGTTCACCGGTAAAACAACAACGACGGACCTCATAAAAACACAGGACGGTCGATCGGTAAAACACATTACTAGCTTGTCGAAAACATCGTCATTTAACCCAGCCAAGCGACCATCGGTCGCACGGTCATATAACTTAAGCCAACGATTATCGGTTAAACGAGTCAATAATCGTCACTAAGGGATCATTGGGCCGTGATTAAGAAACCCTAATTACAGGCCCATGCCAAAAGCTATAAATAGGACCCAAAGGTAAGTTGATAAGAATCTTAATTGCGCATTTATTACAACGGATAATCTGACACACCGATCGGTCCCTTCTGACTTAAGCATCGGAGTATTTTAGACAGGTACCCCGATCGTCATCCCCACCGATCGAGCTAAGGAGTGGATTTGGCTGAAGTCATTGGAGAGGAGGAAGGTATCACGAAGTGAAGGAGTTCTTGCAGTAGGCTCTTGGTCCCTACCCCGAAACAAATATAAATCTTAAAATATTAAATTTGGGTTATATTGAATTGGTTAGATCGGATCCAAATTCGATCCAATCCAACCAGTATTCAAAATTACTCTAATATGATGTACAGGAGTCTTAATATTGATTTCTGACTGGAATCGGAGAAAAATTATTTGCATAAAATCTTTTCGACGATCGATGAAAACACCATGTATACAACTAAGTTAAAGAGAATATATCATATTAAAATAGATACTTGCATTAAAAGTGCATCATATTATTTAGTAGAGATGGATCCAAAATATAAACGGGTGATTGATTCTCTAATCAAAATCAAGTTAATTGATATTGCTATTTGATATATTATTTCCACATATGTTTGCCAATTGTCAAAATTAAAGGATTCACGACATTTTGTACTAATATTTATATTTATGACTAATTGTGAGATATTGTTAAAATATTTGTTATAATTATATTTATTTATTATTTTGTACTCGGACATAGGGGAGGTACAAATTCAAAAATATTTTTACGTTTAGAACATTGCTTACATGATTCCTTTAGTTTAATAAAAGTTAGATTCGTGAGAATAAATTAATGGTTTTCTTATTCGTGTTCGATAATGGATTTAGTTGAGTGATTGCATTTTAAAAAAGTGTTCAGAAACACTAACTCGTAAGCTCCACGCACGCAAAGTGTTTGTGATAATCTTCTTTTTATTCGGCACTCTCTCTACACTCTCTCTCTCACTCTGCTCCAACCTTCATGGATTCCCATTCATGTATTATTGCATGGTTTGTTCTGTCTCTTTCTCTCACCACTTCCTCTTTCTTTTTCTTCTCTCCTTCAAAGTAGCGTGTGTGATCGATTTTTTTTTTTTTTTTTTTTCATTAGGGGCTCTGGTGAAGATGGTCAACTAGGAATCGGCAACAACGAAGAGAAAGAATGGGTCTGTCTCGTCGAAGCTCTCCAACCTCACCGTTTCCGCTCCGTCGTCGCCGGCAGCAGAAATTCCCTCGCCATCGGTGAGGACGGCAAGGTATCTTACTCTCTCTCTATCTTTCTCTTTTCGTTCTTATAAATCGTGGGTATCGTTTAAAATCTCGTCTTTTTTGGTGGGGTGGTGGTTACTTGGGTGAGTAGTTGTTCACTTGGGGTTGGAACCAAAGGAGCACACTTGGGCATCCAGCTGAGAGTAAGTCTGAGAACAAGATTGAGAACATTCCCAGCCAGGTGAAGGCTCTTTCCAGTGTTAAGATTGTCCAGGTATACATCCATCCATTCGTTCATTCTCTTCTCTTCAATTTATGATTATCATTCTTTTTTATACCCTTGCTGTTCTTTTTGATGGTGTACTTATTTTGTGAATATTGATAGTGAATAACTTGTGGTTGTTAGGCGGCTATTGGGGGGTGGCACTGTTTGGCTGTTGATGATCAGGGCAGAGCTTATGCCTGGGGTATTATTCTATTATTCATTTCACTCCACACCATAAATCCTTTTTGCTTCCATCCATCACGTTGTTGTTATTATTATTTTTATCATGATCATCTTCATTATCATCATCATTTTTTTATTATCATTATTATTACTGTTACTACTACTATTATTATTCTTATTATTTTTTGATCAGTAGAATTAGCATTGTCCAAAGTGGCAACTCCATTAAGCATACTAATTGTGCGTTTAGTTTCATGTTAGATTTTCTAGGATCACATTAAGTCTTTTCATGTTTAATCTCATGATGAATTGATTCTGAATCAATGCAAATTTAAATAGGATTTGTGTTTGATAGAAATTTTATACTTAGTTTTAATATTAACTTGTAATTATAAAGTCATCCAAACTAAAATCACATCACTTCAAAATTAATTTTTCCAATGCTCATCCAAACACACACCAAAATGTCTTCTCGTTTTCCACTTAGATTGCCATATGTCTTCCTTTCATTACTTTTTAAATCTATACCGTTCCATCCATTTATTAGTTCAATGACTATCTGGACAAAATAACCGTGTCATAATGTAGTTACTGACTTACTGGGTACCAGATTCTTTTTAGAGAAAGTTCCGTAATAATCACGTACAAAGTGACAAACTGCATACTTACACCAATTGTGTACATGTACTACATACTTCATAGTTGGGTGGAAGGCCATATTCTTTTTCCCTTTTAGCTCTCCAAAATTCTGAAAGATTGTTGATGTAGTTTCATTGATGTATATATTATAAAACTTCTAAGAGCTACTAGCATAATTGTTTTCAGGTGGAAATGAATATGGGCAGTGTGGTGAAGAACCTGAGCGCAAGGATGATACTGGCAGACCATTAAGGAGAGATATAGACATCCCTCAACGCTGTGCTCCTAAGCTCGTTGTTCGACAGGTAATTTATGTATTCCAATACCTTGCATGCTATGGTGGAGCATAAATTATTTGCCTCTGCTTTTGTTTCTGTGCCAATCTTTAATGTTAGATGTGCATTTATTTCCTTCAATTCATTATTTTTTATGCCACTATAATCCCTATAAAAGTTTACCTTTCATCATCCTTTTGAACTCCTGAAAAGTGGATGCGCGTGACACTGTCAATATTTTGTCTTTGACGGAGCGATATGGTAGCTTTTAGTCCTTGTTATTTTGTTGTTATTTTTGTACAATTCCCATGGAACCTTGTTATTATTGTACAATTCCCATGGAACCTTAGTAGAATATCAGACATGCCAATGATTTAGTTTCCAGATGTTTAAGTTGCTTTTGCTCAATGCTTACTAGTTAACCTTACCACAGAGAAAGAAAAAAATACTGTATTTATACATATTTTTTAACTGAAGATCAAGTTACAGCTTCTGATATGTTGGAAAGCAAAGGATACATCTGAAATTTTCTTTTGTTTCTGTCAAAATATATTTTAGAAAGTTTCAGATAGTATTCCTATTGTTTTAATTTTGTATATTTGCTGTATCATGTTTTTATCACAAGCATAACAATCCTGCAATCTCAGGGATTTGTTCCCTAGAATACTTTGATCTTATTTCTAAAACTATCCAACAAATCTTTATATACATATCGGATGTATGTTATGAGATATAATAAGAGAAAAAGGAAATCATTTCCTTCTAAACTCGAGAATTTCTTGATCCATGCAAGGCCCTGTCAGACATGTTCAAACTAAAATGGTCTATGTTCCAGTAAGCAATACACTGGTAAACCTATAATTGTTTTAGTTGACCAATTCTTAAATTTTATTTTAAATGATTAATCCCAGTAATTTTTAAAGTTAAATTTGTGATATGTGCTTTGCCCTTAACAAGAGTAATTCTATCACCTTGACTTTTTGATGATGATGCGACAAGGAAAGAATCATTTATAGCTCCAGAAAGTTTTAATTGTTCATTTTAATTTGTTATTAATGTTATGAATCTGAATGACGTTTGATTATAATTCTTATCATGACCTTAACCCCCGTAGTCTTGCTTAATACATTTAATTTGATTCTTTTCTATAAAGTAATTGTGCACTAAATGCTTTCTTAGTGTTTGAGTTTGTATTTCCACATTTCTATTGTAACAAATGCATCATTTGCAAATTAGATGGCATGGGTTTTGATTTGTTTAATGTTTTTGTAATTCATTGGGGTGCAGGTTGCTGCAGGAGGAACTCACTCAGTGGTACTTACACGTGAAGGCCATGTTTGGACATGGGGTCAGCCATGGCCTCCTGGTGACATGTAATTTTCATTTTAGAATAGAAAATGAATTTGTTGAGATGAAGGGAATGAACTGCATAGAAAAAGGAAGATAAAGAGTCTTATTCAAAAAGCAAAACAGAAAACAACCATGAAAAAGGTTAAAATTGTCATATTTCATCTTAAAACCAAGTCAAGTGACATGCCAAAGAAGCTTCCAAAACTAGAATTCTGCTCCAAACAAATGCTTCAAATTGTAGCAAAGATGGCACTTATCCACAAAAAAAATTGGCACTTTTTCTTCTACCCAAATTTTTTTCTATCTTTATCAAGTGTTTTCCTTTGGTTCTCTTTATAATACTATGCTCCTATTATCTTAATATGAACTTAATTTACTTATTCAGATGTTTTTCTGCATTTCTAGTAACTAAACAGTTTCTACATTTGCTGACTTACAATTGTTTTTGCTTTATCTTACAGAAAACAGATTTCAGTTCCTGTTCGGGTTCAAGGTCTTGAAAGTGTAAGGCTCATTGCTGTTGGAGCATTTCATAATTTGGCTCTTCAAGAGGATGGAACTTTATGGGCATGGGGAAATAATGAATATGGACAACTTGGAACTGGAGATACTCAGCCAAGATCACAACCCATTCCTGTCCAAGGACTTTCTGATCTTACTCTGGTATGTATATCATTCTCTGAATTCACCTTGTTAATTTCAGCTTGTGAGTCAGCAGACAGAATAAATAATATATTTTGGTATGTGTACAAACTGATGCATATTTCTGCATAAACCAAGAATATGACATTTCAAGATGTTGGAACTCACTCTTAAATTTTATAGCTAGTAGCAGGTGACACAATGGGTTGAATTTTTGTGATGCCCCAACTATCTGGAGTTTTTGTTCATAGAAAGCTGTGTGCGCTTCATTTAATATATTTTATTGTTGAGAAGTAATTAGTAACTATTGCCCATGGTGATGAAAATGAGTAACTATTGCCCAGCGGGTCATGCATCATGTCGAGCTGTTGGTGCACCCTAGGGTTTGAGTTATCCAACTCATGTGTTGGGATTCTTTAGGTGGGGGTTGTGATGACCCAATTTCAAAAATTATGTTGTTGTCATGCTTGCTTCACCATCGACAAGGTTCACGTCACCATCTCCGATTCTCTCATCAACGCCGTCAGTGCTGTCTTCATCATCATCAATTGTTGCCTTCATCTTCAACTATGTTCTATTCTATAATTTTTCTTCGTAATATCTTCTTATCTTCTTCTGTTCTTACTGCCATTTATTAGTTATTATGAGTAATTTATGACATGGGAATCTATTTTAGCTGTCTATATTTTTTTTAATGCATGCACAGGTCTGTAAATATAGTTTTTCATATCCTCGTAACTCTTACAAGTCAAGTTTGAGGATCTTTTATCTCCCTTTCCAATCCTTCTATTATCCTTGAGTTTGACAACATATAACTATGTGCATATTTTATTACCTGTTGTGCCCCTTTTGTTTTCCCTTTTCCTTTGTCAAGTTTGTTTCACAATGGTTAACGAAAGGATCATTCTGTCATACCTTTTGTAGTGTTTCTTAAGCTACCATCGGCAAAGATGAAATATAAGTTATAGAACAACCATGGGGCTAGGCTTGCCTAATTTTCCTTGTAGTTTTAAAATGTGTGTGATAATTTATACTCAATTATTAAATAGAGTGAAAATAGGTTTGGGATTAATCTCCCTTGTGTAAAACTACACATAGGGTAATGTATTTATTGTAAAGAAAACATCGGCTAAGCCCAATATACAAGATAAAGAATAATAACAAGAAACTAAAGATAGAAGATAAAGATAAGATATCTAAGATATCTAATATATCTAACATTAATAATGTAAATTTATCCTTCTAATGAGTTGTGGTGTTAAATTTATTTCCTCAGTCTGTATCTAGTTGCATGTCAGCAAACTGACAACAATATAATGTACATTATGCTATGTTTGGATTGAGATTTTAAAAGATTTTTTGTTTTCACAAATAATTATAAAAAAATCACATTTCATATTTTTTATTTTAAAGATTTTGTATAATAGTGAAAACAAAAGAATATTTTCACCATTACCTATAGGCCACATGTTTAAAACAAGAAATAAAGTGAAAACAAGATCTTTTTTGTTATGATTCATGGACATAGGAAATGAAAATAAATCTTTATCCCAAATCAAATAGATAATTAATGGGACAAATTATTGGGTGATATCTGATATTCCATCTTTATAAACTTGTGTGATTCAGAATCAGATGTATGCTATAGAACACAGAGGCATATATCAGTGTTACAACTTGTGTGTGTGTGTGTGTCTGCACTTGCACGCGTGTGTGATTGTGAGCTGTTTTGGTGCACAAGCAAATACTAAGTTTATGCATTGAGGTAGAATGCTAGATATATTGTAAATGCTTAGCCTTTGTTTGGTATTAATGAAATTAATAAGATGAATATAGAATCAGTATAAGAAGTTTGGTGGGAAAGAGAAAGAGGAAAAATAATTTAAAATTGGTGGGATCTAATATACTATTTCTCACTATCTCTACTCATCTCTCTATCTCTTTACTCGTATCTTCTCTATTTTTTTTTCTACCAAGCACCTTTAATTTTCATTTATTTCCATTTTACCAACTTGCTGGTATAGCTCCTTGCTTCCAGTGGCATTCTTTCTCTTGGGGTTATATTTGGGTGTGCGATAGGAGTTGAAGATTGTTATGTATCTGTACCCTACAAACTTTAACTCTTTGATTATAGTTTAAATATCTAATTTCTTTTATTAAATCTGTTTGGAACTTTAGGTTGATATTGCAGCTGGTGGATGGCATTCTACTGCATTGACTGATGAAGGAGAGGTACTCTTTTTTTGTGTAGAATCTATTGGTTTTAAATTTTAATTTGAAGATATACCATTAAAATCTTTGAACTCTACATTTAACTTCATATGTTTAAATTTTTTAGTTTTCTGTTTCTTTTGAAAATAGATGTCTATAGTAGAAAACCGTATACAAATTATTGTTTTTGAAAATAGCTTTTGCAATAAAGTAAGCTGTTATACTTTTTTGTAATAGAAGCAATGTAGATGATCTATGCTCTTACAAAGTAGTTTAGGCCTAACTTAACCTTACTAAACCAACATGTAAGGTAAGAATTGTTATCACTTATATATACTTTTTTCCCACAATCTCTATTCGTTGTGGGACTTGAGTTTTTCCCGATACACCCTTTCACATTCAGCACTATTGGACTTGGTTCGAGTAATATGGTGAGTGACCCTTTTAATGGATCTAGGTTATACTATGATATGATCTTGCAAAATGATATAGGCTTAAGCCTACAAAATAGGCTTTACTCCCTCTCTGAACCAAAGTAATCCAATTTTGAATGAATTGGTTCGTTATGGAATTGGATCTATGCAGTTCAATATTCTTATAAAATTAGTCATAAAAATTGGTAATTATAAGGGCCAAGAATAATCATTCAAAAAAACATTATATCCTCTTTAGATATGTTGCTACAAATTATTATTATATATTTCGTTAAAGAATAAAAAATACATCTCAAAAGTGAATAAATTTCTAAAGAAATGTGAATAGGGGAAGTTTTAAATAATGTTGTTTATTTTCGGTCTCTTTGGTGCAGCTATAGTTATCCTTCAATTTGGTGGATTGGAGGGAGGATACCAATGGCACGACCAAGGAGAAATATGCATCATTATCTATTTATTTATCTATTACAATCAAATTCCTTGTTTATTCGTAGTTATGCATGTCATCATGTTTCTATAAGAAGTTCCTCCTTTTCAACGTTCACTTCATTCTTCTTTTCATCCTGCTTTTAGTCGTTAATGTGGCTTCAATATGTCACGAAGTGAGATTAAGAAAAGTGACAAGGAGGTGCATTATCGAGGACTATGCAGAAGGATATGTGGTACACACATTGCCTTGATAAGAGATCCCAAGTAGGTGGTACACACATTTGCCTAGATAAGAGATCCCAAGTAGGTGGTGCGTGTGTCTCAACACCTTTAACTTAACCATGGAAATTGCCAAGGCCTATGTCACAAGGTCAAAACCAACTTCTCTATCCTTGATAACTTTAATAACCACATTAACAATGTCGTATGGCAAACCCTTACCACTCTTACCTGCTCAACAGCAACACTCCCTCCCATGCACATGCCTTTGCAGTCATGTTACATGCTCAAGTCAACAATGAAGCCACTTCGGTTCATCCTCATTGGCACTGAATGAGGCTAAGAATAATGGTGAGTAGGTGTGTTATTGAGTATAGAGAGTAGGGATACAAACATGCTTTTAAAACATTTATTCTACTCATGATCATATAATAAAAGGTTAAAAACCATCCAATCTGTCCATTAACAATATTTTTATGGACAGATATCCAAACCATCCATAACATTATTTAAGAAATATATTTTATGTTTATGATAAATCATTTAGTTATTTAGTTCTTTCTCTACTCTATAATAATGCATATCCTTGCTACTTTTCTTAATCTCACTCTTTGCCACAAAGGACGGATCAATGTGGCATCAGCACGGACTCATTGAGCAAGAAATGTTGTTGAGGAGTTGATCGTAGGGGTTTGCATGACCACAAAATTAAGGTTATTAGGGATAAACAAGTTGCTTTTGGCTTTGAGAGCCATGAAGCTTGATGGGAGCACTATTGTAAGCCCAGGAATAGTCCAGGGTAGAGTCAAAGGTGCCAACCCACACACAATTCCTCTTGTTGGGATCTTTGACCTTGATTGCATATGCCTCACATGACCTTCTATTCTTTCCTTAATAATGCACCTCCTACCACTCTTCTTAATCTTACTTGGTGCTATAATGATATAATCATTATTTCATATCAATTACTCTAGCGTTGTTTTTTTTTTTTTGACCGGCAATTACTGCCTATAGTGAAAACGGATGAGAGGAAGAATGTCGTGGAGACCAAGGAGGAGGGGCTTTTTTATAGAAATACCATGTGTAACTGTGTGTCAACGTGGGATTTGACTGTGATCAATAAATAGGTAGATAATGTTGTGTTTTTTCTCTAATAGTCATAATTTAAAGTTTTGTTATTCTCATTTTCTTTAGTAATTATTTACTTTTGAGATGTTAAATATATTACCTTTTTTTATGAAATATTAGGATAAGTTACAGTAACATATTGAAAGAGGATACAATGTTATTATTTTCTACATGTCTTTCAATTTTTATTCGAGTAATATCTTATCTCTTTAAGGTTTTGCCATTATTTTAAAATATAAATATTGAATTCGATAAATCCAATTCGGAACTGAAGCAATTTGCTAATCGTGATTATATTACTCTGTATAAGTTTACACTTGCGGAACTCTCACCTAACAACTGTCTAGAGTTGACATAGGTTCATTATATTATATTCAGAATCTTGTTGTGAAAGTTAGTTTGTTAGACTAAGTCTTGTATAAATACATCTATTGTAATAGAAAACTGTAATTTATCACTCATTAAGAATAAATGTTTTCTCAGTTATATATATACTAAAAGTGGTGCAGTCAAGGGAGGCATACTTGTGATGCTCTTTTTATTATAAGCCATGACTTAGCCAAAGAGATAAGAGAAATATTGGAAAAGAAAAAACATCAAAGGACAGAAAGAAACAAAGTTACTTTTAAGAGTTCAGTAAAAGGTTTTGGTGCAGAAGGAAAAAGAAGAAAATAGTTGATAATAAAGTGTAACTTGGAGCTGGTGTGGTCTTGCTAGTTGTGATGATATCTCTTTTTGTGGGGTAGTCTATTGTGGTTGTGAAAGGGTACAATACAAAGTGCTTATATCCTCCTTCCAAGAAATTGGGGCCTAGGATATGACTTCCATGAGGATAAAAATTATTTCACTTAAACGTTTTCTTTATGGAGAGAGTCTTTAGGAAGATAAGGAAAATCATTTTTAAACACTTGTCCTTCCTGCACTTGAGTTAAATTCTTGTGATCTTGGTTAGGAACCTAAGCTAGAAACAATATTGAATCTGTCAATGATACCCCCACCAAACTTCAGGATGATTCATGGTGTGGAGAGAATCTTGCTTACACAAGAAGATCGTTTGTCATTTTTAAATCAACCTTCATCCAAGGGGTTAATCCAACTCCTTCAAATCATGTAACTACGTCATAAAGGATTTGTTGATTCCCTTGGCTGAAAATTATCTTAGAAGACTTGAAGATTAATTGGGATGGACTTATGAAGCACAAGGATTTGTTGATTCCCTTGGCTGAAAATTATCTTAGAAGATTTGAAGATTAATTGGGATGAACTTATGAAGCACAGTTGTGATCAGCAATTAGTATGTCCCATAAGCCTATTCAGCATGATCAAACCAAACACATTGAAGTGGATATACATTCTATCAATTAGATAGTGGTTTTGTACTCCATATGTACCTTCACAAGGTCAACTTGCATATCCTTTTTGAAGGATTGTGAACTCCAAATTTTGGGTGAATAATATGCTAGTTGGGAATGGAAAACATTTGTTCTCGAGTTTGTGGAGTGTTGGAAATAAAAGCATTCACTTTTATTATCTTTCCAAGTAACTTATAATTTAATAGGGTTCAATGTATTGCAAGAAGTTGCGATACATCAAGTAGAGCAGAGACGAGAGCAAAAACGTGAATCGAGCGCTAACCAAATGCAAAAAAAACGTCAATACAAAGTGGCCGCCTTCAATGGCTCTCAATGGTCTCCAAAAATGTAAAAGAGATACAAAATGGAGAGGAAAGGGTTTTGAAAACCTAAAACCCTATTGGACATCACTAATTACAAAACCGTCACTCTGGGCTGCAAAATTACAAAATTTACGCTTTGGGCAAATAGGAGATGGCCCATTACTAATACCGATGTGGAAAAGCAAGTTGATGTGGCACTGACGTGGCACTCTTCTCTTCAACCTAAATTTAATGTCCAAGCTCAAAAATGCTTCACAACAAAACCTGAAAATAACTAAGAAACAAAAATTAGACCAATTGAATCTAAATTAATTAAAATTCGAATTATTAGCCCAATGAAGCCCGATAAAAGAAATGCACTAAAGATAGATAATTAATCACTAAACATTCCTCAAGATGGGTACAAAAAGGTAAGAAAATAGGAAAAAATAATGGCTTATTAGTTACTCTACCTTTCTTATAGGATAGATGTTTATCTACTATTGGCAAGATATATATATCCAAAGATGTGATATTCAATGAAACTGGCTTCACTTGCAATGAAATATTTCGCTCACGTTCCCATTCTGTTAACCCCATCCTTTCTTGCATACCTGCTAACATTCCTTTAGTTTTTTCTAACCCTACTCAATCTCAACATTCCACACATATCATTGTTCCTACTTCTTCCTCCCTCTTTGCATTGTACTACCCTTGATGCTTTTCTTCTTCGTGGAATTAGAGAGGTATTCTTCATGGAATTAGAGAGGTATAGGCCTTCAACTGAAGGGGCTGTCCACAAAGCATCCCTGTGGTGTGCTCTGAAAATAAAGTTTCTATAGCATTTTGGATACCCTTCTTTGATTCTGAGTTGAGGGCAAAGGATGTTGATCCTTGTCTTCAATAACATGATAGAGCTTATAAAATCAGTTTGCCTCATGAAAGTACCATCGTGCGCCTACTTTCCTGCTCCTTTATTTAGGGCAAAAGTGCCCAATCCACATAGCATTGAAAGAAGAGCTATGTTGCCAATTCCTACCTAACCAGGAAGCCTGACAATAGAAAGAGTTAGGTACCTCTGTGGTAGGCAGTATGCAAAAGGGAAAGGCTACATCTTTTCTTTTGGGACAAAAATCTTTCTTTCCTCATTGCTGAATCGAGACATCGAAGTTTTGTGACCCATGCTACCTACTCTAGTGCTTCTTCTAGGCCAAAGATGTTACCTGAAGCTCTCCACTCTGATCTCAAAAGGACTAGACAAGACATATTCCTAGTTGCAAGCTGAAAGTAAGTAGCTTTTGCCTTCCCCATAGTCTAGGAGCTTCCCAACTCTTTCCAATTCAAATAGTGGGAGGGTCCTCACATCCCCTTACAAGAAGCTAGAGGACATTCATCGATTAGTTTAGATCTTTGTCAAGTTAGCTTTAAGCAAACCAGGCCATTAACACCATTCCTAAGCACAAATCTTTTGTGATATAGAAGATAGGGTTACCAGCAATCCCATTTGCTTTTCTGCCTGACTAGTTCTAGTCCCTCGAGTCAATTGTCTCCTCCTCCTTACTTTCCCATAATATTCGTCTTATGCAAACCCATTCCACATTGGGCCTTGTTATGCATCACATTCACCACAGTCTACTTGTTGCTCATATACCACACCTAAGTCTATTAAGCAAGCTTTAACTAAGTGTGCAGCTTTACAGAATGAAACTCTGTCCCTTGTACCTCTTCCTACAGATCGCAAACCCATTGGTTGCAAGTGATCATTCTCCATGGAGTTATAGGTTTCTATGTAGTAAAGGAGTAAGACGGGCCATACCTTTCCGTTGTCTTTTTGTTTCTTTGTTGATATTTGATACTTAATACTACCACTCTTTCCATCTGTCTGGTTTTTTTGTTTCTGTTAATATTTTTGTGGTCATTTGGCTTTAATTTTATCTTCGTTAACATTATTTCAGGTATATGGCTGGGGAAGGGGGGAACATGGCAGGCTTGGGTTTGGTGATAGTGACAAGAGCAGTAAAATGGTACCCCAGAAGGTTCAACTGTTAGCTGGAGAAGATATTGTGCAGGTACTCTTTTTCTTTCTACACTAATAAAATATAGTGCATCAATGTGATGGCTTAGTAATGAAAACAATCACTTTCTAGCCTTTTTCTCACGTTGACATCATTGATGCTGCAAAATGAAGAACCGAAATATCCAAAACTATTTAATTCTGAAGATGTAAATTTAGCTTCTCACATCACATGAACTGACTTCCATGTTCTTGACTAATCATGACAATCTAAGGGAGGCATTTTTCAGGATAATCATTTTTCTGATATGAAGATTACTGATTTGTTGTCAGGTATCCTGTGGAGGTACCCACTCAGTGGCATTAACCCGCGATGGCCGCATGTTTTCTGTAAGTATTTTCTATGCCATCTTTGTTTCTCTTTTCTATGATTTGGCCATATTATATAATCCTTCAAAAACAGATTTAATATATTGATTATTCAATTTTGTCTTCTTATTGATAAGATATTCAATCAAGTTTTTCAATCTTTTACAACGTAATAATGTGATCAATTTTTATCCAATTAACATTAAAATATTTAGTAAGCAAATATTGTAGATTTTATAATTCACATATAAACAATTTGTAAAATCTATATATCAATTTCAACACACGAAAGAGCCTTATTGTTTTTTATTTTAAAAAATTGAGGGACATGATTGAATCTTAAATAGTTACACTGTTATATATTTAAAATTTAGATACTTGATTGAATTCTTTATTAATAAAGGGATTAAATTGAACAAGAATAAATAAATGAATAAATAAATAATAGAACTAAAGGTAACTAAGCCAGGTTTTTCTCCATTTATTTTTAAATAGTGTTTGGTTCTTGAAACACTATTTAAGCCATTTTTCTCATTTAACGTTGTTTAAAAACACCAAGGACTAAAATTGATGCATTTCAAAATTAAATATTATTAAAAATAGACAGAAGTTTTTACAGACGAAAACTGAATTTACAAAGTTCAGAATGATTGAACACGTTTTACCCTTATTTGTCTTATTTTCAGGTTTTAATTAGTGAAATAGTTAAAGTATTTGTTTAGGACTTTGACTGAACATGTTAGATCTAATGTTCAATTGGACCAAAATAAAAGAAGTAAAATGTATGCAAAATTAAAGATTAAAGATTGAACCAAAAGTTGTGATTTTCCAAAATGGAATGACTATAATCACAAGAAAAATAGGAGGATTGGAATCCCTTATGACTAACTAAAGGGTTTAACATTGCAATTCAACCTATTCTTAAAATGTGTGGTAGATAATTTAGTTTGTGCTTTATGTTAGTTAGGTAGTTAGTAGTGATGTATTGTGATATGCATATGTCTGAAAATATAAACACTTGAAATTCAGTGTCCAAATCCCTTGTTCACCTTTGAATTTGGATTTTCTACTAGTTTTTTTTTTTATTGTTTCTCTTCCATACTTTCAAAATATATTAATGAACATTAATTTTGATGTTTTAAAATATATTAGAAAGATTGTTAAAGTACGAATACTAGTGTATTTTGTCAATCCTCAGTAGAAAATAGTACCAAAAATCCAGTAGAGAATCTGGATCCTTCTCTTTTCTTCTTTTTTCTTGGTAGTGTGCATTAAGAAAATGGAGATTTTGAATGAATGAAAAAACAGAGTGATTTAAGTATATGATTTGTTGGGTTGAACTGTTTGCAGTTTGGTAGAGGTGACCATGGACGTCTTGGATATGGTAGGAAAGTGACGACTGGTCAACCAATGGAGGTACCTATAAACCTTCCTCCTCCACACAACCTCACTGCCACTGAAGCTGAGGGACATTGGATAGCTAAACTTGTTGCCTGTGGTGGCAGACATACCTTGGCAATAGTACAATGGAATAACAGATCATCTTAACTCATTCATAAATCATAAACACAAACCAAAAATGAAACACTAGATTATAAGGCTAATCACTCACTCATGTCAAACTCTGCTGTGTTCAGTTTGGTATGATCTTCTTCTTTTACTAATAACTTCAATAGATATACTATTTTAAAACTTTCTTGTGTCATTTCTTAAAATCTTTTATTGCCATAAGATAACTGAAAAAGTAGATGATGCGGCTAATCACTCACTCATTTGAAACTCTGTTGTGTTGAGTTTGGTATGATCTTCTTTTGGTAATAACTATTTTAAAACTTTCTTATGGTATTTCCTAAAATCTTCTATTGCCATAAGATATATATATATATATATATATATATATATATATATATATATATATATATATATATATATATAAAACATTGCCTTTGAATGCAATAGAGACATTAAGTTATCTTTTAATAAAACTTTTAAATACATCAACTAACTTATTTTTGTTGGTTTCTCAGAAGCTAGCCTTTAAATAAACTAATGGATAAATAATCTGTTTACAGTAACAATTATTACATATTTTGTTTTTAGTATAATAAGAAAAAAAATTATAGTTGTAGTACAAATTTTTTAATTTTGTTAATATGGACTTAAATTTAAAGGAAGGTTTTTTTATTTTGTGTTTTTGTTTTTTAAATTTATTTTTTTTTGTAATTTTGTTATAATTAATTATATATAAATTGATTTTTTTCTTTAATAAATATATGACAATTATTAAAGATCAAACACATACCCAATCATTAATATTTTACAAAGTTCAAATAGTATTAATAATTAAAGTTATTGTATTAATGCTGTAACTTTTCTGTTATATTAAAAAAAAATAATGGTTTCTACTTTCTAAAAAAATGACAAGTTCATTTAGTATTATTTAGTATTATTTTAGTCTTAATTTAGTCTTGATTAACATAATCTTAGTATTAAATTTGATGAAAATTTTAAATCCGTTTTTAATAAATTTAACGGAAAAAATGAAATTGTATCTATTTTTGTAATAATTTTTACAAATCAAAAATAAATTGAGCCTAAAATAAATGAAAGAACTCAACATAACATAGACAAACGGGTAATTAAACCAAAACAAAATGTTTTACCGTTGACTAATGTGTTATTCTAAAATAATGCAATAAAATTTAATATAACATTATTAGGAGAGGAATGAATTACTTTTACGTTAAGAAGATAATTATTCTTTTCTTTTCTTTTCTCTTGTGTTTTTCTTCCTGCATTCTAACACTTCTGAAATTTAATTTCCAGAATGCAAAAACAGTTCAGAAAATTCTTTTCCGGACAGTAGTGACTCCTCCTTGATAAGGAAAGAGAAAAAAAAAAAAAAAAAAAAAAACCAGAAAATTTTTTGATGGGGTGGATGAAGAAATGTGATAGGAAGCAACACCGTCTTTTAAATTTGGAGGTAAACCTTATTATTTGAAGAAGTGGTAGAAGCTTCATTGTAAGACCTTTATGCGATTTATTAGTGGAAACGCTACGTAGATCTGTGTCGTTTTTCTTTTATTCTAAATAATTAATTTAATTTTACGAATAGTGACTTTTAAAAGGTTAAAATAGTAAAATAGTTATTTTAATTTAAAAAATATTTAAATTTAAAGAGAGTAAAAATAAAAATGTAATTATTTTAAATTAAAATAATGATTACTTAAAAAGTAAAATAAAGAAGTTACACAACAAAAAAAAAATTCAATTAATGTCCACGAAATTTGGGCTGGGAAAATTTTAATTCTTTTTAAAGTGGGTTGAAGTTCATTTAACCCAAGGGGTTTAATCGATTCAAGTTGGATTAAAGATAAGTTGGCGGGTAACTTATCACTAACAACATTTTATTAGTATTTTTATATCTTTTATATATTTTTCATTAAAATTATTTATTACTTCTAATTATATTATTCATATTTTTAAGTACTTTTAATAATATTTGAATAGTTAAGATATTTAATTTACTTGCTTGTTAAATTATGTATATTAATACTTTAATTTTCAACTATTATCTTTATAATAATAGTTGAGGAACTATGTAAACACTTTAATTTTACTATTATGAAAAAAATGAATTAGTTAATCCATTTTTATTGTACTATAAAATAAATTATAAAAATCAAATATTTGTAAGTAAATCAACTCACTAACTCGCGAACTCATGGTAGGTTGAGTCGGATTGAGTTGTGACCCTGATTGACTCATTTTGACATTACATATATAGAGGTGAAAATATATACTGATACGATCCTATCCAGGAAAGAGTATGATTGTTTCTGAATTTGAATCCTCAAGAGGCACGACACGAATAAATAAGAGAAAAACGCGGAATAAGACAGAGATGGAGGATGCCACAATCTAGCAGATTGATAAGTCAAGTGAAGATTCGCCACAAAGATGTTAATCTTTGATAAGAACCAGAGGCCTAAGCCAAGAACAAAGAGAACCCTCTCTTTAATGAAAATCAAATTCAATATATGATTAAAAGTGTCTACATTGTTTTTGGTACCTTTATATATAGGCACATAAGTTTAAGAAAACCTGAGAACCTACAAGAGGGCCCAAGTCCAAAACATTAAAACATAAACTAATTTATAAAAGAAAGCCCAAAGCCCAAAAACATAGAACAAAACTAATTTCTAAGAGGAAACCCAAAGTCTAAAAACATAAACTAATTTTCCTAAAAACTATCTTCAAATATGCTTCAAGCAATGATCTTCATATTCTTTGAATTTCAGATTGCTTGTAGCATTAGGAGCCTTGAATAGTTTTAATCTTTCAATCTCTTGCTCCTTGCCCTTGTCATAGGTCCTTTAAATTGTAACGGTTCATCTTCAAGTTCTTCTTGTATGAAATCTTGGGATAGTCCTCTATCATTCCCTCCTTCTTGAAGAGAATTTGTCCTCAAATTTGTCTCATTTGAAGATTCTTTATCATTCTCTCCTGTTTGGAGAGAATTCGACCTGAATTCTAGAAGGTCCTATTCACAAACACAAACATAAATCAAAGTCACAAATTGAAAATAAAATAATAGAAATTCTACTAAAATGAGATATGGATCCTGAAAGAGGTCAAGCTCTTATTATAAAAAGATTTTGGAGTTCTGCCTCCAGGGTCAAATACCCACCTGCACCAATCATCAAACAATTTTAAATTAAAGATAAAATGCTCAAAGAAAAGAAAAGGAATATTGCTCAAACAAACAACCCAATTATAGGTATGACTTTGATCACCCATAGGTTTGTTAGAAATGGGTAAACAAGTTAATTCATGAGCATATATTTCTAAGCTTGTGTCTTTTTTATCATCATTTCATCTTCCATTGTTGATCTCCTTGTTGCTTGATGAATAAGTCTTCCTTAAATATCCTTTCATCTTTCCATTGTTGATGTCATTGCTCTTTGATGAATAAATCGTCCATAGGCAATAAAACAATAAGAGGAAAGTTAGTACCTTTTTTCATGGACAATTCATAATACTCTCTTATTTCTTTTTCTTTTTCTCTCTTTTCTTCCTTCTCTCTTTTTCTACCCTCTTCTTTCTTTACTTTTTCTCCCTCTTCTTTCTCTTTTTTCTCTCTTTCTTCTTTCTCCTCTCTCTCGCTCTTTTCTTTCTCTTCTTTTTCTCTCTTTTCTTCCTTCTCTCTTTTTCTACTCTCTTCTTTCTTTACTTTTTCTCGCTCTTCTTTCTCTTTTCTCTCTCCTTCTTCCTGCTCCTCTCTCTCGCTTTTTTCTTTCTCTTCTTTTTCTCTCTTTTCTTTCTCGTCTCGTTCTCTCTTTTCCTTTACTTCATTTTCTATAAGTGTTTCCTTCTCATGGGTTCTTTTTAGCTTTCGCTCTTGCCTTCTTTTCAATACATCTAATTTTTGCATTGTCCTTTCTTCCTCCTTTCTCAAGTATGAAATGTAGTTCTTGAGGTCTTCATGAGTCATGGGACTTGCATCCCCATTAGGACATTGATAAGTTTCATGCCCATAGCCTTCACATTTGGAACATCTTAGTGTACTTGTCTTTGGCAATGATTTTCTATCAAGATTGTGCTTCCGTTTAATACTAGCAATCTTGCCAATTAGCTTTATAATTCTGGATTCCAAGGCATTAATGTCTGCTACCAAGACCTAATAAACACTAAGTGTATCTCTACGTGTCACCCTCTTGGTACGTTTAAGTCCTTGAACCAAATGATCTTGGTTAGGAGAAGGATAATTTAAACCATATATTAAACCATTTCCAGAAGGATGCCTTTGTGGAAACATGTTTCATTACTCAATATTTGTCAATTCCTGCAAGAAAATGTTTAGCATAATAAAATATATTTAGGACCTCACCACTCCGCTAAGTGTTTCACTCAATTTTTCACTCGTGTATCACACTTATAGGCTTTTTCTTGAATGTACGCTCTTGCCTTTTACCACTCAAATGCCCTTTAGGGCTTGGCAAAGAACTCTAGTAACTTAAGCAAAGAGTGAACAAACAATGTGAAAAAAAGTTGCGAGATCTAAATCTTGACTTTAGAGGACAAAGAAAATTCAAAACTCTAGACAAAACTTCAAGAAATTTTACAGACACAAAACAAGAAAATTAAAATTAGAAAATAATAGGACTACCAAAGAGATTTAAATGAGACAACACAAAGACTCTAAGAGAAAGACTGATTGCAAGTAAATATCAATAAACCACAAATAAAATTGCAATAAAAGTTGTGTTGAACTCCCCTTTTTTTTTTGGATCCTTCTTTTTCTACTTTTTTTTCCAATATATATTTGTTTCCTTTGGACTTGATTCACAATATTTTTTTTTTGATTTTTTTTTTGCAGTTCAACAACAAAAAAATAAACTTAAACCATTGATCCTTCAAAACCTCATACTCATGTAAATCAAAAGTAAATGTACTTGCACATCCCAAACACAAAAAGAAATAATTTCCACGAATCAAATGTAGAAATACACAATTTAAATAAAGAACATAAAAGAAAAAAAATAGGCCAAATAAAAAAAAATCAACCAAATTGGAAACAACCTTAGGGATTTTACTCTTTACAAACGAAACAAACAAAATTTAAAACAAAAAAAAAAAACAGAACAAGCAGACATTGAAAAATTGTAGTTTTTTTTATGTCAGAAAAATAACATAGAAGAGGAAATTCAAATCAGAACCTTGCTCTAGATACCAGATGATACGATCCTATCCAAGAAAGAGTATGATCGTTTCTGAATTTGAATCCTCAAGAGGCACAACACAAATAAATCAGAGAAGAATGCGGAATAACACATAGATGGAGGACGCCACAATCTAGCAGATTGATAAGTCAAGGAAAGATTCGCCACAAAGATGTTAATCTTTGATAAGAACCAGAGGCCTAAGCCAAGAACAAAGAGAACCCTCTCTTTAATGAAAATCAAATTCAATATATGACTAAAAGTGTCTACATTGTTTTTGGTACCTCTATATATAGGCACATAAGTTTAAGAAAACCTGAGAACCTACAAGAGGGCCCAAGCCCAAAACATTAAAACATAAACTAATTTATAAAAGAAAGCCCAAAGCCCAAAAACATAGAACATAACTAATTTCTAAGAGGAAACCCAAAGTCTAAAAACATAAACTAATTTTCCTAAAAACTATCTTCAAATGTGTTTCAAGCAATGATCTTCATATTCTTTGAATTTCAGATTTGAAGATTCTTTATCACATACGTTGTGCTAATAGACAATAATAAAACTATAACTATAAAATAATATAAATCATTTTTATAATTTTTATTTATTTTGTATATAATAGTTTGTTATAAATAGTTATTTTAGTTTAAAAAATGGTTAAATTAAAAAAATGGTTAAATTTAAAAAAAAATGCCACTTAAAGGACAAAATTGGTAAATGGATATTTAATAAAGGGTAAACTAGAAAAATAAAATGTGTACACAAAAAAGAAAAATGTTCTTTATATAATAGTATAGATATAAAGTTATAGATTAAAAAATTACAAATAAAAAACTTATCTTAAAAATATAAAAATATTAAAGAATTTCGAACAACAAACAAGTAATAAGACTTTAGTTCACAAAATATAAAAGTAAGAAGTAAAAACATTTTTATGAACTCAGACATGATAAAAGGCTAATGTAATATAGCTTTATGTTGTGTTTGGTTTGAGCTTTGAACTTGTGTTTGGAATGAAGGGGCATATGTAAAAAGATGAAAAGAGGAGATAACCTCTCACCAAATTGATTCTCAAAATAATAATAATAATAATATATTTAATAATAATAATAATAACAATAATATATTTAAATTTATATCACTTCTATTATATATCTAAGACAATGTTAGTGCAGGTAATTTACTGAGATAGACATTCTAACTCATTGACACCTATCTCAAATTGAGGGTAATTTAGTCTTTTGGATTTTGTTTTTTTTTCTTGCTGAAAACATTAAATGGTGATTGACGTTTGCTGCAGGCAGAGCCTTCTTCTTCAAGCCATTGCAGTTGATCGAGGTATTTGATTTTTTTCTTCTTTCGTTATCTTTCTTCTTCTCCTTTTTTTGTTTTCTTTCTTCTTTTTCTTCAACTTCATTGCTTCTTCTTTCTTCTTCTTCATACCAACGTAAGTGTTTTTAATTTTTTTTTTGTCTGTTTTTTTT
>Ga0214544_1006088_pt1 | contig 22663 bp, 12 predicted proteins | sample CNSS3metaG_FD_160074 | JGI IMG/M metagenome (GOLD analysis project Ga0214544, IMG submission 160074) | Root nodule microbial communities from cowpea collected in UCLA plant growth center, Los Angeles, California, USA - CNSS3 | ecosystem: Host-associated > Plants > Roots > Nodule | place: USA...
CCGACTCCCGAATCCAAAATATGGTTTTTCGCAGACTTGTCTTATCTTTATGGTTTTCCATAGTTTTCCATAATAACTATGGTGGCGACTCCTAAATCTTTTTTAAACCCGTTTTCTTTTTCGATTCGCCTTCCCGTCGCGATTCCGGTTGCGACAACTCCCAAACAATTAACAGCAACAACCAAGTCATAAACTCACGGAATGGAAGCAAAGCAAGCCAATATTCGAAATAAACAGGCAACCCTAGCTTCCCTTACCTAGAATTAGCTAGAGAAAGGGTTCGACTCCAACAGCGGGGACACAACAGTTCCAGGAGCAGATGAACGAGACAAATCAAGAAGATGGAACTAGACTCACAAGATCGAGATTCGGGTTAAACCCTAGTAGAGCTCTAGGGAAGGAGATAGGGGCTTGACGGCTGCGGTTTCTGTAGACTAGGGCAGATTAGGTCCGAATCCCATTTTTTGGGCCAGCCTTAAGGCCCAATCGATTTGGGGCAACCCTTAAAATAAAGGCAGAAAATAAATAGGTCTTACAGTATCTAATTTACAATGTATTAAGTAAATATATTTAAAAAAATAACAATTTTTTTTCATTTAATTAGAACTATCTTGTTATCTTTTTTCATGAATTAACTTCTTTAATTTTTATATATTTGTTTTCATTAATTAATAATAATTATATCTAGGTGACATTTAGTAAGTTTATAAGGAAAAGAAAGTGAAGAGGAATACAATTACCTAAGAATTGGAAGAAAAAAGCATTTGTTTTAGTTGCCTCATTGGAGATGTCTAAAATTACATCACAATCTAGATATCGTGCATATTAAAAAATTGTTTCTGACAACATAATAGGAACATTGATGGATCTTGAAAATAAGACAAAAGATAATATAAACTCTCGATTTGATCTTGCCTATATGGGTATATATACGTCTAGAGCTTCATGTGACTATGAGTGAAGAAGGAAAATACATATATCCGTATGCATGTTTTACCATGTTATATCAGTAAAAACATGCATTTTGTCAATTTCTAGTTCCAGATGGTTATTTATCTAATATTTCTCGTTGTATAGATGTCCAAGGTGGGAAATATGGGATCACTACAACAAAAATCACTTTAGACAACGACATAAAATTGTGATATAAATTATAAAAACCGTAGTCTAAATATTATACCACAAATTTTTAGGCGTGGTATAGGTAAGTGTAGTTATAGGTAATAGACAACGGTTTTTAGTATGACAATACTTTTGAAACTGTTGCTTCAAATCCTCATAATAGACAACAATTTTTTAGGTTGATTTTAGACCTTTTATATATTTTTAGACCACATTTTTTCTGGCTTTGTCCACATAGTTTAAAGCAACAGTTATATAATCATAGACTTTCATGATATTTATACAACATTTATAAAAATGTTGTTTATTATATGTTTAGGCCACATTTATTTAGTCGTTGTCTAATTTAGTGTGGTATAAACTATAAAATGTTGTAATGGATGAAATGTCATGATTGCCATGAATTTTTCTACATCGCTTTCTCCCTCTTTCAATACGCGGTGTTCTTCAAAAGGAAGTTTATGAGGCCCTAATTGAATTAAGTTTTTGTTTTAGAGAGTTATGCTCTAAAACATTGAGTCTAGACACTTTAGACATGCTAAAAAACTATAGTTTTAACCTTATGTAAGTTGGAGAAAATATTTCCTCCATCCTTTTTATTTACATAATGATCCATTTACCCATTCACTTAGTACATGATGCAAAGATTGCAGGACCAGTGCAATATCGTTGGATGTATCCAATTGAAAGGTGCCTTCATAGGCTCTAATCATATGTAAGAAATAAGGCTTGACCAGAAGGATGTATCGTTGAAGCTTATATTGCACAAGAGTGTGTGCACTTTTGTTCAAGATATTTGGAGGGAGTTGAGTCAAGATTAAATAGATATTGAAGAAATCATGAAGGTGATCTACATCAATTCGATAAATCAAAGGTAAAAGTTTTTCTATAACTTGGAAAACCATTGCATGCAAAAATGTATGTTGAGTTAAATGTAGTTGAACAAGAGCAAGCAAGAAATTATGTTCTCCAAAATTTTGATGGAGTCTCACCTTTCCTTGAGTAAGTGATTTTATAAATTTTATATTCATATTAATTTGGTTATATATAATTCATTATAACAATGTATTTCATTATCAGATTACGCAAGCAAGAAGCGGAGAAAGCAAATTCACAAAATGTGGAACAAAGGCATCAAAGAGAATTTTTCCAATGGTTCAAAAAATATGTAAGAATAAATTAAGTATATGTTTACTATTATTACATAGCTTGAGCACATTTAACTTTTTTTTTCACAGGTTTCACTTTTGAAAAGAGAATGTGACATCAGAATAAATGAGTCGTTATTCTACTTGCCTTTTGGACCAAATTCACGTGTTTTTCGATATACAAGTTATTTGATAACTGGTTGGAGGTTCAATGTCAAAGATCGAGACATGTCCTTGAAATCACAAAATAATGGAGTTTTTATTAGAGGTGACGAGAATACAGGTAATATATACTACTTTGATGTCTTGACAGATATTATTGAATTAAGTTACTTAAATGAAAATAATGTCATTTTATTTAAATGTGATTGGTGGGATGTGCATTCTAAGGGGAGAGGATACAAGGAAGACGTATGTCTTAACTAGTTAAACTCAACAAGTGTATTATGTTAAAGACACCAAAGATGCTAATTCACTAGTAGTAGTGAAAACTAAACCACGAGATTGGTATGATATGCCAACGGAATCTACAAATGAGGTGTGTCAAGAAAATGAAGACATTGGCTTAATTTCATTGGTATCTAATGTGTCACATAGTGAGCATGATTTTCCATTGCAGAAATGACTTAGTTCAATCCACAACTAATGAAAATTCATTCCCATAAATGTTATTTATGATGACGACGAAGAATGTGATGATGAAAGTATTCATTTTGTAGAGGATGAAGAAAATAATATTATCGAGAATGATAGTGATGATTATTGTTTTATACCATTTTGTAAAACAAACTTTCTCATTAGTTATATTTATTATTTTGATTATCTAGATTAATGAATGTTATGTATTTATTTATTTTTATCCATCTACTTATTTAACTATTTAAATGTTATATGTTAAATTTAATTTGAAGAGGACATGTTACTTATTATATAATAATAAAAAGAATAAAAATATCAACTAATAGATCATCTAATACATTAGGATGAAAAAAAAAATAGTAATTATAAGGTGGCACAGTGAAAATAAAGTATTTAGTAAAGAAACCTGAATTCAACTCATATCGCGAAACATGTTTTTTTTTTTCTTTTTTAACAAAAACTAATATTATAAAAATAACAATAATAATTAATATTATATGATCATTATTAATTTACAAAAATTAAATAATATTTGTATTAATTATATTCTTATCAAGCGAAAAATACTTTTATCATATTTATATTAATAAGTAATTATTTGTGACAAGTATATTTTGTCATTTTTACAATAAATTAAAAAATAATCACAATTTATATAGTTACAAATTTTGAATTCACTACTCTTAATTACATTGTTACAAAATCAAAATAATTTACTTTTTTTTTTAACCAGTTGGAATGTTATCATCGTAATAAAAATTAATATTATATTATTATTACTATTATTAATTATTAAACATTCATACTTTTTTATTAATTATATTTCTTTTAAAATAAAAATAATTCTATGCATGACCTTTTTTATTATTAAATAATTATTTGTGACATGTATATTTTATCATTTTAAAAAAATATGATAAATTATAAATGATCATATATAATATATAATTAGTAGCAAATTTTATATTTATCACTATTAATCTTATATTTATTGTGACAATTTTCTAGTTTCGTTACTATCGGTAGTGTTCTTTGTAATAAATATGAAATTAGTCACTAATAAAGAATAATTAATGATAAAATTTATATTTATTACTAAAATTTTGTCACAAAATTCCTAATTTTTTAGTGATTATACTAGTAGAATTTGTACTCACACAACGCACGAAATTTTCAAACTATTAATGTTTATTATATTAATTTGAGTTTATTAAAAGATAATTACAATTAAATTATTTTATTTTTTAAAATTAAATAATAATAATTTGGTTGCTTTTGTAATAACATAATAGTGAACTAAATTTAAATAAAATATATTTAATAAATAAAAAAAATTATATATAATATATATATATATATATATATATATATATATATATATATATATATATATATATATATATATATATAAGAGGATACTTTTTTATTTCAATTTTACTTTTAATTATTATTTTAAAAATTAATTATTTTATAAATAGTTTCTAAAAATTTCTTTTGCCTTTAACATTTATTTTAAGACTTTTTCTTTACATATTTTATTTTTTCTAATTTTACATTTAACAACTATTTTAAAAATTAATTACATATTTTTTATTTATCTTAATTCAAATTTATATGAAAGTTAAAAAATTCAAAAATACAGACACAATTTCGCCAATTATACTTAAGTCTATTGAAATTATATGCGAGTTCCTTCCTTTGGGCATTTGTGTGCAAAAAGGATTGATAAAAGAATCGACTTAGAGTACATCGTTATTAATAAGGATAAACTATATTGATTTATAAAAGAACTACAACTTCACATACTAGTCAAGTTGCGCAAGAGATTAAAGTGACAGATAAAAAATAGCAATCAAATCAAACAACTCAATTGTTAGTTATGTGTAAATTACGATTTTGCTATATGAAAAATAATAAAATTATTACATTAACTTTTGAAAAATAATTCCAAAATTTTGTTATTTTTATTTCGGTATCTAATTATTTAACATAATTTTTTTTAGTTTATTTGAAAACTTTCAATATAAAAAATCATGACAATATCAAACAATTAAAATGATAATTTATGCAGACATATATAACATAACCTAAGAGATAACAAATTCAAATATATAAAAAGTTTTGACTTTTAACCAACCATGAATCAACCACGAAGAAGAGTAAACGAATCAAGAGATATTTGAGAAACCTGAGGAATGACCAAACTAGCAATAGTGAGGCCAACAATAAAGTCAAACTTCAAGAGTTTGAAGGTGTACTTAGAATCACAAGAATAGGGAAGAGATATTGAGCTTCAAGAATTAGCTTTATCTTCGGTGGTTGACCCTTGAATCGACTAAAAGTTTCTTAATTTATAATGTATTATACTAGAATTTATAATCACACAATGTAAGAAACTTTTAAGTTATCAATATGTATTATATCAATTTGAGTTTGTAAAAAGTAATTATAATTAAAGTATATTTTTATAAAATTAATAAATAATAATTTGGTTGCTCTGTAATAACATACTAGTAAACTAAATTTGCATTAAAATTATTTGATAATTAACGAGAATGATTACAATGAAGTAGTCTTTTAAAATAAAGTGTGTATATGTGTGTGGGTGTGTTCCTTTGTGCATTTGTGTGAATAGAAGATTAATAAAAGAATTAACATAAAGTAGATTATCTTGATAGACTATATCGATTAATATAAGAATTTCAACTTCATGTTATGAGATCGGAGTGAATGATAAAAAAAATATCAATAAAAAAGAACAATTAAATTGTTATTTATGTATAAATTACAAATATGATATATAAAAAGTAACAGGATTATTACATTAACTTTTGAAAAATAACTCTAAATTTTAGTTATTTTTATTGAAGTATTTAATTATTTCACATAACGTTTTTAAGTTTATTTGAAGATTTTCAATATAAAAAACCATGACAATATTGAAGAATTAAAATGATATATAATTTATGTAGAACATATGTAGCATAATAACAAATTCAAATATATAAAAATTTTGACTTTTAACCAACCATGGAGAAGAGTGAAAGAATTGAGAGAGAAGTTAAGAAACCTTAAGGATGGTCAAGCTAACAATAATGAGCCCAAGGGGAAGAGATATTGAGTTGCAAGAATTAGCTTTGTCTTCGGTGGTTGGTCCTTGATTTGGCAAAGAGGATCAGGGAAAAAAGTTTCCAAATTTATAATGTATTATACTATAATCTATACTCACACAACACTCGAAATTTTAAAGTTATTAATATTTATTATATTAATTTGAGTTTATAAAAAGATAATTATAACTTAAGTATTTTATTTTATAAAATTAAATAATAATAATTTTGTTGCTTTTGTAATAACATACTAATGAACAAATTTTGTATTAAAATTAATTGATAATTAACGAGGATAATTATAATAAGGGTTAAATATGTTTCTGGTCCTTTAACTTGCAGTGAATTTTGAAATTAATCTATTTCAAAACTTTAGACCAATTTAGTCATTCATCTTTCGAAATACGTGAATTTAGTCATTTTAATCAAATTTTGTTAGGTTGATTTGATGTTTTGTATGTATTTCAGGATTGTATTTAAGTTGTTTATACTGTTTGACACATTTTTGTTTTAATGTTAAGTTAAATACTATATGAAAGGCGTTTGAAATGTCAAATAAATTTAACAAAATTTGATTAAAATGACTAAATACACGCATTTTGAAATATAAATGACTAAATTGATCCAAAATTTTGAAATAGATTAATTCCAAAATTGACTGAAAGTTAAGGGACCAAAAACATATTTAACCCTTATAATAAAGTTCATTAAAATTGTGTGAATTGTGTGTGTGCGCATGTGTTTCTCTGTGTAGGTATGTGAGTCCTTGTGTCTATGTTCGTGTATGTGTGTTTGTGTGGGTCTGTGTGTAGGGATGCAACGGGTCGAGTCGGGCATGGATAGTGCCTACCCGCAACCCAACCCGTATGAAAAAAAATTAATCTACACCCGCCCTCGCCCTGTTTACCTGCTGGATACCCTCATAAAAAAAATCCGCAGACTTTTTTCAACGCGCGGGTACCCATTGGATACCAGTGAATATTTTAAAAAACCTATTTTTTAAGTTTTTAAATGATATCAAACTAAATTGTAAAAACAATTAATAAAAAACAAATAGTACTTAAAACATTCATCCAAATAGAAGTCAATATACAACTAAATAAAATTAAAACATAAATCCAAATTAATAAATTAATAGTGCTTAAAACATACCTTCAAATCCAAATATAAGTACTTTATAAAACAAATCTTACAAAAGTAGCACTTTAAAATTTACCCTCAGTTTGTTCATCTTGACCACTTGATTCCTGAAACATAACACCCAATTAAAGTCATTAATAAATGACGAGTGACACTATTAGTAAAATTATAATAAAATATTAAAAAATAACTATTAACATCATCATCAATTATCTTCTCTAGTATTGTATTAAGCTTCATCTTATCCTCTTCCAATTTGGACGAATATGAAAAGAAAAATAAATTCATTATAAAAATTAATTGTAATATATATATATATATATATATATATATATATATATAATTTGATGGTGTTAATTTAATTAACTTCTATGTAAGCTTACAACCAATTTTAAACAAACATCAATTCCTCTAAAGCTTTTGGATGTTAATCTACATAGTGTCTGGATGTAATATATATAAGTAGTCTAAGTATTTCAATTCTTTTACACAAATACAATATTCAACTATAAATCGGTTGTCTTGAATTATTGCGCCCAATGCAATGAACTTTATCATTTCAACCATCCTATGATTTGCGATCCTTACTTAATTTATAGCGTAGGTTTAGGTGAACGTTTGCTGATAAGGTGGAAACCAACCATTGAGTCCATTAACATGAGATTACAACATATGAATGATATTTGGAAATTTTGTGGCTTTAATTTTCTTTTTCATTTTTCAATGTTTTTATCAATTTGCTAATTGTCCCGTAGGTTAGCAATTATGTGGAACAAACTCGATTAAAAATATGCAACTTTTATGCAACCAGTCCACATGACTATTTTTTGGCAGTTCAACTCTTCGCATAAAAGCAGAAAAAAAAGTGCTAAAATTATAGATGAATTTTAAACTTAGAAACAATGGAACATTATCATTATCCCGTATTTCCACCGCTTTGAATCTTAGATTCAGTCACGATAGCTTTGTTGTTTCAAATTACCAAATTCAATATGTAATTATTTAAATTTTATATTACTTTAAATTTGTTTAAATAGATTTATTTTATATTTAAATTTATAATTTTGGATTTTAAGTTCTATTCATCTAATTGAATTTGAATTAGAAATAAATTGAATATTTTTTAGATTTTAAAAATTCAAAATCAAACTGCAACTAGCTCATTTTAAATTTGAAATAATATATTGGATTAGGCCTAAGTAAGATACCATCAAATCAAGCTCATCTAAGATCAATCTGATTCACTTCAAGTTCATGTTTAGTGAGTCGGGCCTAATATAAATTGAATTCAAGAATAGATTGAGTTGGACCAAGTCAAATGGAGTTTGGTCGAACTGATTCAACTTAGGCCCAAGTCAACTTGAGCCTAGTCGAGCAGAGTTAGTCTAGGTTTAGGATGAATTAAGTTGTCTTGGACCAAATGTCGAACAAAGTCGATTTACGCACAAATTAAGTTGAGTCGATTTGGGTCGAAGTTGAGTTGAGCCAACCCAAATTTAAGTTGAGTTGAATTTTTTTGGATCTAGGTCAAAACAAGTTGGAAGACAATAAAGTTGGTCAAGCTCAAATCTAGTTGAGCCTGATCGAGTCCAAATCTACTTGAACTCATATGGAATCAAAACGAAACTAACCAAGCCGGATCAAGTAAGTTGGGCATGTATTTGATTGATACATTGAACCTACATTGGATTAGGACATTATCAAGTAGGTTTAACTCCAAGTTAAGTTTATTCATTAGATTGATCCCATATTAGATTTAATCTAATTGATAAAATGAATTTAATTAATCTATATTTAATCCAATTTAAATTAAGCTAAAAAGAATCTAAAACAAATTGAAATATTTTATTAAAATCCTTTACATCTAAACTAAAAAAAAATTCAATTCATAATTACCTCTACTTGAAATATTTTTTCTTACAAGACAATAAAAGAACCCAGTGATTGTACTTTTAAGTCGACCCCAGTGATTCAATTTTACTACTTATCTGATCTCAAAATTACTATATTAACTTTGTTTGCCGTATGAATGCTATGGAAAAATATCAGAGTGATGCTTTGTCTGGTCACCTTAGGTTTGGTATTTTATTTATTTATTTTTGACGTTCTATAACAATTGTACGTCGCCCCCATCGTGATTAGGAATATTTAGTATCAAAGTTGTATATGACGTGCATTTACATTCATCAATGTTCTTATAAATCAATTCCCTTCGTACTACGTCCTATAACATAAAACCAAAGCGATGAATTGCTGTATCCGAAAGAGAGTAAGAAGTAAAATTAGGGTTCTGTTAGGCACAAGTACAGTGCTTTTAGACTAATGTACTTTAAAAGTTTCCTGTTGGGTAACACGAAAATGTAAGTGCGCAACTACCACCTCAAACAACGTGAAGTCGTAGGAAAAGGGGTACACAAACCCTACTATCAGGATTTTTATTTTGATTTTTTTTTTCTCAGGGGTTTGGTGGGGTAACCACTATCTTTAGACTCTAACCAACAATTCGGATCATTTTGCTTAGTTTGTTGACTGGTAATTAACCAAATTAAGACCAATCAATGATTGGTTAGCTACATAAACATGAATACTGGTTTGTGATTCGTATATGAAAAGTGAAAGAGAAAAAAGAAAAATTACAAACCTAAGTAAATTTTTAGAGTATGAAGTTTTACCACAAAGTACTATACAGTAAAGAGGTGGGTATGTCAAAACTCAAAAGGAAATGCAGCATTATGTATATGCATGACAAAATCAGATCCTATAAAGTTAAATTCAGTACGCAACAATGTATCTTCATTTATATTGCTTTCTAATGCATCAACATTGAATGACATGAAAAATTAAGAAGGTCAAAGATAGGATTTAAGGAAGACAACTAAGGGGTGTGGTGTCACAGTCTGAATAATCAATGAAACTGAAGAGTCAAGTTAACAGAGAGTGGGAAACTCTATTCAAACATCATTCCAGTAATTGAAAATTTCATTTCTTAATAACACCAAATAGTAAAAGACTAAGTGACTATTAACCTAAATAAGAACGAACTAAAAATTGAAGCCCCGAATTTAATGAAATGTGTGATAATCTGAACCCTGTTGAAGAAAAAATGTGGAAGTGGAGAGAAAGGAAAGTATAAGTGAGCCGAATTCACCTCATAAAGGAATTACCATAGGCATTAATTGATAAAAATAAATATAATAGATGAATACATATAAGAACAATGATGGTACAACTTGATATAGCAATGCCTGACTAGGTAGTAAATAATGAATATCATCATCATCAAGCATTGAAAACCTTGGAAAGAGCTTGCAGCACATTGAGTTGGATCCTCAATTGCAAGATGTGTTCCGCCGTCTTAAGGAAGAGCCGGTCGGGGTTCATTCCGGCGCCACCGGGGACCAGCCGCTGCAGCTTCTTCATCCTCCTCTCCACACCCTCTTGCCTCCTCCTCCTCTTCCCCCACTTCACCTTTCTCATGTCCCTGCAACCCATTAATTTAGCACAATTTTGTGTCCCAAAGGAAGAAAATACTAATAAATATGATAGATTTGTTCAAACCAGAGAAGAGAAAGAAAGGAAAGAAGAAAATAATGATGATGGTAGTGGAAGAGAATGGCATGGAATGAGAAATGGGGGAGGGCTATAAATGAATGGAGAAAAAGGCAAAGTTCAAGAAACGGGCCATGAGAGCCGAGCCGAGCCGAGCCGGACTGATTTTCAAGCGGCTAGCGCGCCGAACAAAACATCATAGTAATAATATTATTATTTTTATTCACATGCTACACTTATATATAATATGTAATATGAAATAATCTCCGGTATTTATTGGTTGTAGGTTATTATGTGTATTATGCGTGTGGATTTTGGAGGAGACTCGGTTTCAGTTCGGCGTGTTACGGGCCGGTGGGCCAGGCCCACGTTTGTCGTGGAGCGGCCCACGCACGTGTCTGTCAGTGGCTGGCGCCAGCCAGATTTATGAACGGCTTGCGTTGCATACACGTGTCCTAGTAATCCTCGAATCCCGACAGTTGTTCGCTCCTGTCACGGGATCGGATCGGTTGCGTCATGCCTCATCGTAAATCCGAGTGTGAGTCAGCAAATCGTGCGGCTAACGATGGTCCTGCGATGGACCCCACGCGCGAAATTCGGTTTCCCACGTGCGGCCTCACATGGCCTTGTTCTTTCTCGTGTGGTGGTGGTGAGGTCCAACCAAATTCCAGAACACTTCTCTTCACCAGAGACTCACTCACCCTTGCCATGCCTGCACCCACCATCATTCATCTTTCCATTTTCTTTTTTCTACTTTCTTCTTTTTCTTCTAAAGGTTATAAAATAATATTAATTGAGACAAATAGCTAAAGTACGTTAGTTTAAGTTATTGAAAATTTAGTCTTTTTAAGACAAATTTACTCTCTTTAGATAAAGTTTTATGTTTTGATGTTTCGAAAGAAAAAATAAAGTTTATTACATATGTTTCTTGTAATAAATTAGTCTTAAAAATTGAAATTAAAAGTTTTTCTTCTTAACTAGTAACATTTTGTTAAACATTTAGAACAACAGTAGAAGAATCAAATTTTAAAATCCATGGATGATGTAATCAAAATCTTGAGGTCATGGTCCACTCAAACTAATCGGGAAAGGATTTGATCTATAAGGCTTGGTTGCGTAATATTTATGCTCTCAAACTATAAATAGTTATACAAATTTTCATTATTTAATTAAATGAGTTATACACCTGTTTAATTAACACATTTTCTGTTTGGTTGGTTAATTAATTAAGTTGGTGTATAGAAATACCTCTTATATTAGATGTCTAACCAGCATTATTTAGTTTGTTTTATCAGAGAACATATAGTGGTTCAAAATTAAAAAAAAAAAAAACTCATAATTAATTTAATTGAATAGCATCATTTGTTGGCTGGCTAAGTTTAAAAAAAAAATAAAATAAAATAAAACCTTAGTGGTTAAAATATGTAGAAATTATGAATACTATATACATAGAGAGAGAGATTATCATTGAGTCTCTCTCTCCTTATCCTGATATTTATCATTGCTAGTGGGTTACACGAAACCATGTGTGATGCAACTTAGATAGAATATTAAGAAATAAAATGGTTGTATATTAAAGTATGAAATTAAAGAAATATGTATTGTTACTATGTCTTTGTTTATAATATACAGATACATTTCTTTAATGCTATGGCACCCCGTTATTATTTTAACTTTTTTCTAATTCCAGAAAGACCACATTAGATTTAGTTGCCTCCACTTTACGTCTCTCGAATTGATTAATTACATGGGACCAAACTAGTCTGGCTTCATAATTATGAACGATTTTTGGCTACATTTTCGTGATAATCTAATTAATATTTAATACGATTAATTAGGCCTTGCAGAATCCATTTATTATTCCTTTTTCCTTTTCCGATAACCAACAATTAGGTATACAAAAACTCTAGCACAACATGTTATTAGGACAGAAATCCGAATACAATTTAAAAACCTCCATTTGTTGAAAATAGTTAGGTAGAAAATGTCTTTTCAAAAAAAAAAACTAAGCAGTTAAATACACATGAACATAACTCAAAGCATTTAGGACACCTACGAGACATGTAACAATAAAATCACCATATTATTATAAGGTTGTTGAGTCTTTTACGGTATCAATTATAGCCTTCAAGAATGTTTTCAAACTTCTTGAATGCTATGAAATTAACTTGTTTTAAGTAATTTACACCTACATCATCCCAATTGCCTTACTTTTGTTGGATCAGTTTATGCTTGAGTTACGAATCATGAGTATTGAAATTTATGTTAGACATGTCTATGATTGTATTAGAAATATGTTTCTAAGCTAGAGTGAATGAGTTAGTAACTTTTCATTAATAAAGTAATGGATTAAAATGAATGTATATATAAATAAAAAATTAGAGAAAGTATGTGTGAGTGTTGGAGGTGTGGTATAGGTAGAGAAAGCGGTCCCCTTAATAGAAGACTAAGAAAGTTTGCAGGGTCATTGAAACCCATGCCATGTGACGGTTGACGATGACATTTTTGTTCAGAGATGAAGTTAAAAATTTATTACACACAAGACATCTAAAATCGAACACCTACATGCTTCGTACGAAGCCTAGTACACACAAAGACGACAATACCATAAGATATAAAAATGGTTAGTAATGGTGATATTTGACTCGCGGTGAAAACACAGTGTGGTTGAGTTAATGCAGAATGCTGAGGCGCTGCACTGGGGTGAGAACAGTAAGAGTAACAATAACAGTAACGGTAACAGTTGTTAGGTTACCAAGAAGTAGGAGAATTCACATGGGTTGTCGTAAGAAGTAGTAAATTGAGATGGAAGATGGTAGAGTGAGACCCATCTACTTACACAACCCTAGGATGTGCAAATCATTAATAACGTCACAGACCTTTGCTTTTGTCTCTCTGTAATTACCCTACTTACACATAAATTATCTGCACCCGCATAAATGGTGCTGTTCGAACTTCGTGTAACCATCAATTAATTCACCAATTAATTCTTACCCTTTCTTCCAATTCTCTCCCACCTTATTATTTTTAATTCATTGCCCCCCACCCACTTTCATTTTTAATGCACTTAATTCTCTTCGCTTTTTTTATTTTATTTTTATAGAATGCTATTTTTAATTATTGAAGTCTTATGGCATAATGGGCGTTTGACCTTATGAAGAAGAAGCTTAATGTCGTATCCATGGCTGTTTCTCAGAAATTCCAACTCCATCGGTGAAATACATTTTTAAATGTTTGTTAAGAGATAGAGACAAAACAGGCCTTTTGTGGTAATATATGTTTCGGTTGTCTTGATACCATCTTAGTATTTACAAACTTAAGTGATGCATGTTGGGTCTTAGATATCAATCATCACAATTTTGGGCAATATGGAGAAGAGTGTCAATTTCTTTGGTGTCAGTCCTTAGACATTGAACAGTAGTGTATATTATCTTAATGTTATCATATTTTAGCCAATTTTTAGGGTTGTATTGTGAGTTGATGAGGACCTATCATTAACGCTAATTGTACTCAAATTGAAGTCAATTGATTTAGTCTTTATATATACATACATATATATTACATATTTGCTTTTTAGGAATTACTTAAAGGTGTGAACTTGATTTTGGAGCCTATGATTCAAGGATTAAATTAACATAGTTAAAGGACATTAGGCTTGTTTTACCCTTGTTTTGAGGCTTGGGACAGTTGAACAACCCGAGGCTCATGCTTGATGCCCTAGGTTTTATGACATGTTTGGCAACTTGAGAACATACAATGTTTGTCTTGTGTATGCTTTTCGGAGTTTTGTCATTTAGTGTAAATCAATTGAATAGATCTTGGTCAATTGACTTTTTTCTCATTGATTCAAGGCTTGGCACTATTGTACAAGGACATATGACAGGTAGAAAGGATTTATTGGTGTCAAAGTTGAGAGAGTTATAGAAAATGCAGTTTTTTTATGACGTCGTAAAAACTTGTCATAGTAATATGACATGAGTTGACAACATTAATACAATAAATAGATTTATTATGACACATTCTTGAAAACTTGTTATAGTAAATCCAACTTATTATAACATATATTTGAAGATCTCTCATAGTAAGTGGATTTACTATGATAAGTATAATTGGATCAGTCATAATAAGTTTAAAGTTACTATGGCAACTAATGCAAAATTCATCATAGTAAGTTAGATTTTTTTTTATGACTTTTTGTTTTACCATTTTCTTCTCCATTTAATTCACCTCCAAATACATTTCATATCACTAAAACAAACAATTCCCAAGTAAATCAATTCCATATAGTTAAGTTGTCCAACAAACTTTAAAACATGAAATTATATATTCATAGACCTACAACCTTAACAACTTTTACAAATACTCTTCAAAAGATTGTAGAGTACTATAAACATAAGATTTCTACAAGTCATCAGCAACACTCAAAAGAAAGGAAACCCACTTTGTTCTAATTTCTTCCATCTCTCTACCTTCTAATAGGAATGAATCATTAAATAGCTATAAAAAAATAGATAATGAAGTTAATACAATATTCAAAGTCACAATTAGATAAGTATTTAGTCAATTTTTTATTACCTTATTCCATGAGCCAATAATATTTAGTCCATGAGTCATTGCAATTAGAAAATTTGAGAAATGTGCAAAGTTTCTTATAGATCATCCATGATTACGAGTACATAAGTAATGAGACAGTTCAAGAAAATACATATGAAAGCATGCCATTGTGCTTAGAATTAGGCTCCACACACTACCAGAAAAACGTGAATTACCGACGGATCCGTCGGTAACTGATGATTACCAAAGGAATTACCAACGGATGTATATGTTGAAATTATCGACGAACAACATCCGTCGGTAATGTACAGGATAAAATTTTTGTGTGTGTTTATCGACGGATTTACCGACAGTGTTCACTTGTTCATTTACCAACGGATCTTGGCAGTCGGTAATGTTTGTTTTTTTATATGCAGATGGATATACCAACAGATCTGCGTCGTCGGTAATGTCATCGATGAAATCAGAATTAAGAATTGGGATTCCCTCTGCACTTTCATTTCTAATTTTGTCTCAGCTTTTTCTCTCATCTCTCGCGCCCACGAACCGAAAGCCACCCACTGCCAATCAACCACTATGCCATCCCTACTCCCCAGTGAGACCGATCGGAGCCATGGCTGCCTTCCACTGTCATCTGCCTTCCACCATTGCCTGAGTCTCGTTGCGAAATATCGCCGTCGTGGGTAGCAGAAGTTCGAGTGTTGTCGTGGAGGGACGCTGCCGTGGGTAGTGGAAGCATCGGCCGAAGGAGGAGCCCTTCCGCTGTCACTGTCACACCGTCAAGGACGAGAGGTACGACTTGCTTCAATTGACAATGAAATGGTTCAATTTCTCTCTGCAATGCTATCTTGGTTTGAATTAATTGGTGTGTTGGTTTGAATTAATCGTTGTGTTAGTATGAATTGATTGTTGTGTTGGTATGACTTGGTATGAATTGATTGTTGTATGAAGAAATTATTGTGAATCGTATCAAGAATAAAATTAGTTGGTGTGTTGTTATGAATTGATTGTTGTGTTTGTATGAATTGAGTAATTATAGATAGAAGTGCATTTCCACCGAGAAGAACTAAAGCCATTGATTTGCCCATTTTCATAAATTGTGAGTTTGTTTACCTTTGAGATTAAAATTAAAGAGGACCTATCTTCAACTTTCACACTTTTTTCCCATTCATCCCTCTTAGGTGCAACTATTTGCCCTTGAAGCTTCAAAAAAAGAGGACAAGATAATTGAAGATATTATTATTATTGAATGTATTTGACCAAAATTTCCTTTGAAAATCTAATGCAATTGCATCCAATATTCCAATTCAATACTAGTGTTTAAGCTAGAAAAAATGATGTAAAAGATGTCTTAAAAATAAATTTTGAGTAACTAGGGCATGCTATACCTTAATATGAATTTTTGTGGCCTTGCAAGGACCACTAAGGTTTATGTTTTTCACTTTGAATACTCCATTTCTTGGCATAACTAGAGTTGGTATGCCTTATGATCCATATGTGAGTGTTTCTCTACCTCAACACAAGTTCCATTTAATGCCTTTTTGAGTCTCCAATAGCTAGTACAAGTTTTAAGACTGAATATGAAAAAGTCAACTCATGGTCAACTTACCAAATTTTTAGCCAATTGAGTGCATCTTTTGCCATTGTTTTTGTAAGTTTTTTTTTGCCCTTGGTTCACTATTTCTGCATCAAAATATGCCACACAAGTTAGTCACTCTAATTCAAAGAAAAATACATAAACTAAGTTCTTTAACTAGACTAGTTATGCATAAAGTAAGTCACACAAGTTAGCTTCCACATATCAATTTTAGTTTTCCATGTTATTCCTACCTTTTAGCTTAGTTTTCATCATTCTTATACTAATTAAATTGTGTTTGCATCATTGCTTAACATTTTCTTTGCTGATTTGGGATGTCTTAACTCATTTTGACCATTTCTAGTTCATTTTTTGGGGTTTTACTAGGCAAATTTGAATTAGCTTGTTAATTATGAGTTCTCATTTGTTCTCAACCTTTCTTTTGATAATTGGAAGTTGTCCAAGTAGTTCTATAAGAGTTATGTGTAGTAGTTTATTTAATTTCTAAATTTTTGGAGTTTTAGCATACTTTAGTGGTAGTTTTAGGTCTTAGGTAGCTAGATTTTGAGTTGTAGTCAGTTTTAGCAGTGTGAGTTGTTTTCTATTCATATTTTGCCATTAGAAACATGTTAGGATAGTTAGATTAAACTTCCATAGGTTATCTTAGTACATGCATACACAAAAGGGTCAATTTTGTAGACTAGTCTTGGTTTTAGGTAGTGATTTTTGGTAAATCATTTAGGAGATAGTTTGTGACTTAGGATTAAGTTTTCTTAAGTCATTTTAACCTTGTCTAGGTAGTTTAGTGGTACTTCTACCCATGCTTTAGCATAAACTTAGTTTTAACCTACCTTTAGGGTGTTTTTAGAGGTTTTAGGTAGTGAAATTTTGAGTTTTAGGTAGGATTTCAGTTTTGAGTTGTTCCTTGGCTCCTTTAGTCATTTTAACTTTGTTGAGTAGGTCATTGGTGTTGTTTATACCAATTTTATTGTACTGCTTGTTTCATGCACATTTTTTATGTGGAATTGTTAAAGTTTGGGTCTCCACACATCAATTTTCGTGCAACATGTTATTACAGATGGAACGACGAATGTTTCCGTCGGTAATAATCGGCGAACGGAACGATAGATGTTTCTGTCAATAATTACCGGCAGACTTGAACAATCCGTCGGTAAATGATTATTGACGAGAAGTTTACTGACAGATATTTTATCGTCGAAAGTCTGTCGGTAAAACATCATTACTGACGAATTATGCGCATTACTGACGAATTCTGACCGTCGGTAATTAGTGGATTTCTGGTAGTGACATCCTTTTAGAACTCAAAATTTTTGTTTATTCTTAGTTAACTGTGCTTCAGTATTTCACTTTCACCTTTTAGTATTAAATGACAATATTAATACTTTCATATTTAATATTATTATCATAACAAAAATGTTATGCTTATGAATTGAGTTAATATGTTTGTTATCTTTGTTAGTAGTATATATGTTATGATGTTATGTGTTTTCGCCTTTGTCTTAGTTTTATATTTTCTAAGGTTAACGGAAGTGATAGTTCTATTGTGTGGACATGTAAGGTTTAGACATGTGGCACATAGTTAACACTGTTACTATACTACTAATGGAAAAGACTTGATTGCAACGAATTTTTCAAAATAGGGGCTCAATTGAGTCAAATAAAAATGGGAGGACCTACTTGAGATTTTGATACAAAAATGGGGACCTCTGGAATGATTTAACCTATATATTATATTGATAGAAATTAAATTCGATAATTTTTTTATTTTTGTTTTATAAAATATAATATTTAATGTTAATAAATAATAAAATATAAAATTAAATATAATAAAGAATAAAAAAAATCATTGATATACCTTTTATGTTCTCTCTTATTGCCTTTTAAGTTTCTCACATATTTTATTTATCTTCCACTCTTGCATGTTTTCTTTTATTTTTATTTTTAAGAAAGAAATTAGACACAAATTCATTCTTCCTACTCTGATTTTTCATCTGTTTTCTTTCCTTTTTTAAAGATAAAAAAAAAGTAACTCTCTTTTATATCAAATATTAGTTTAATATTTAGTATTTTTTTTCATCTTATAAGTCTTTTTGTATATTTATTTGTTTATGAATATAGAAGAAAAAATTATGTACTATATGTTTCTTCATAACCATTTCTTAGTTCTGACTTGATTATCATATATTTTTTCTTTTAGTAATTATGTCTCCCAATTTTTCATTAAATTTTGATAAATTATTTTTAGTCTTAAACTTTTTTTTAAATATGTATATTAATGAAAAATAAAATAATAAATTCATTTTTTAAGTAATAAAAGGAAAAATATGTGTGAAGATGAAAACAAAACAAATTTACTTTTTTATATATTTTCAAACATGATATTAAGGATCAAATTATTGAATTAGAGGAATCATTTCTTAAGATTCAAGGAATTATAGATAGGGTTTCATATTAATTGTTTGGAACTTATACTAGAAAAACATTCTCAAATATAAAAGTATCCAATAAGTGAAAGGAATTAGAAAAGCTTATTTAGGATGGGATCTATGCTAAATACAACTTCAAAACTGTCATTTTTCTAAGGAGAAATATATAAGGACATTTCAATACTAAATTAGATATACTTTTATTATATTAGTGACAATGATTAAATATATAAATTGTTTTAAATATATGTTATTTTGACTACTTCGAACTCTTTGGTCATGATTCGTCACTGATCATAAAAAAACACTTATCTTTGCCTATATATTATATATTATGTAAAGTCTAACCTAAACACTATTTATTATATATTTTGTATAGTCTAACCTAAACATTGTTTCCTTATATTATGTATAGTCTAATCTAAACACTCTTTCGTCTATTTAGGCCTGATATAATGTATAGGTTGTAATGTATTATTTATGATAACTTAAAGAGAATAACTTGTCTAGATGATATTTTATATCTTAAAGAAAACTTATATTTTGATAAAGCTTTATCGACAAACTTTTGACAATGCAGACGTGACACTACCTTAATGGATGAAAGAAAGGGTTGATGTGACTTGGAAAGAGAAAAATAAATTTTTGTGTGTTATAAAGAAAATTTTGTAAAAAAAAAATTGTCAAAGTATCATAATCTAGTCCTATGTCATAGTATGATTTTGATTTTAAGCATAAATCTCCTCAAACCTTTCAAATGTTTTGAGATAAGCGAAGAAAGAATAATAATGACAAATAATAAGAGAACATTTACTTTTCATAAAGGCTTGACAAAAGAAGTCATGCAAGTTTAGTTTCATAAAATAAACACACACATGTTAAGAGAGCGTGTTTTGAAGTAAAGACATTGTTTGATCAAAAACACCTTTTGTCTTATGCTTCAATAACGTTTATTGTTATTAACATAAAAATGAAGGATCTTTTGTGTTTTAATTGGGTTTATTGTTTATTACATCAAAATCAAAAATGAATGATTTATAAGCATTAATGGAACAACGTATCCAAAGATGAAACAGAATAGAAGATATAAAGTTGATATACGAAAGTATAGATATAGAGATGATTGAAAAGAGCAAATGGAATTGTTGAATGTTTAAAAGATGTAGAAAAGAAAAAGTAATGGTGATGAGAGTGAAGGTTGTGTGGCAGCGTGTTCACCGGAAGGAAAGCCAGTCTCATGGTGTGTGGTCCATTTGGGGACGTTGGTTGCCGGACTTCTGGGCCTTGTCTCCCTCCTCCCAATCTAATTATTCAACTCAATCATTCTTCTTTCAATACCTTCTTCTTCTATCTTTCATTCATTTTTATCAATATTTTTCAAATACCCATCACCTTTCAAATGTCAATAATATTTTCATGTCTGAAAAAAAATTGTTTTATTATCTGTTTCATTACTCATTAAGCATTTGTGAAAAAAAATACATATCTTTTTATACGAAAAATGTCATTATCCACAAATATCTATTAAAAATATCAATTTAATATCTCTTATCCGGAACATACAAATTTTTTTTGTTATCCCTAATTATAAGAGACTAAGATATTAAATAAGTAATACTTTTGTTAAACAAGTTCATAATTTCATGGTTTATTATATATTGGAGGACCAAATTGGAATAATTATATATATAATGAACCAAAATAGTATATCACAGCAAACATTCTTTACATAATACATGATGAATGAGTAACAACAGATTGCATATTTTATCATAAGCTCTCTTATGAGTTTTCTCCTTTGTTTATTTTAATACATTCTTGTGTTGCCTACAAACAACGCTAAAGAGTATATAAAAAATTGAAATTAAATAGGAATGAACAAAAACTACTAATTTTAATGAAATATTATTATAAGAGTTAAGTGGATATATGATGATTGGAGCAGTAGAATATGGTGAATGAATTGGTTCCATGTGGGTGATCATGACTTTTCATTGGGCAGCAAATGAATATTGGTGACAAGTACTCATCTCTCTTAGATCAAGTTGCAGTCATAAGAATGGCCGACAAATATCTTCTCAATTCTAAGCTTCAATTACTTAACCAAACTCTCCATTCTGCTGCATGCCTTTTCAATTCAATTATTCTCAAACATTTAGTCGAAAATTTTTAAATTGATTTCGTTTTTATTTGTTTTAATTACGTATTGAAAAAGTGTTTTAATTGTTTTGTTTTTAATTATTAACAATGTTAATTATTTCTCATGTCAATGCTAATTTGTGATTATTATTTTACAAATTTTTGTTATCACATATAAAGTTTTTGGTGTAATACATCATAGAACAATGTCATGTGTCGATCAGTATAAATGTCAACTTTCATTACTGTGATTTCCATTTAGACGATATATAAGTTCTTTAATTCAATTTAATTCTGATTCTTTTTTAAATGGAACAATATTGTCCTCTCTAAATTAAAACTACATTTATAATTCGTATAAATGTTATACTGAATTTTTTATTAAAAATAAAATTTTTAACATATTCTACAATATTATATATTATTAATCGATTTTGTTACTTCATGTTTTTGTACAAGATTAAAACTAATTTATAAATATTTTTACAAAAGAAGTAAATATTTAAAACTAATATATTATTTATTCATTTTTTATAAGAATAAATTAATTAATATTATTTATACAAATAACAAATTGGATCATCTTTTAATTGGAATCAAATTTATTATTTGTATAAATGTTATAATAATATTTATATTAAAATTCATTAAAAAATATAATTAAAAAAACGTGAGTTAATAATATATAATAATTTAATATGTTAAAAAGTCATTTTTAATAAAAAAATATTAATATAGTATTTATACAAAAAATAAATTTGGTCTCAAGTTGAAAAAGAATAATATTGCACTATTTTAACAAAAATTAAAATTAAATTAAATCAAAGAAATATATATATATATATATATATATATATAATAAATAAAAATAAAAATAATAAAATTTGACACCAAACACGTAAGATTGTCTTGTCGCATGACAAAATATTTTACAACAAATACATAATTACAAGTGATAATGCACTTAACATTTTTCTTTTTTGAAGACCTATTTAAAAACCCTTTTCAAAAGTTAGAAGGTAATTAAGGCAAAAATGAAAACGGAAACCAATTTAAAAAATTTGAACCAAAATGGACTAAACGAATAATTAAGTTTATAATCTACATATATATCTCATGGATGATCCTCTTCACAACCATATCACAACCATATAGAAGGAAATCATTTTAGTCTTCCATTCAACTTTTCAGAATATATATATATATATATATATATATATATATATATATATATATATA
>Ga0214544_1006089_pt1 | contig 22663 bp, 17 predicted proteins | sample CNSS3metaG_FD_160074 | JGI IMG/M metagenome (GOLD analysis project Ga0214544, IMG submission 160074) | Root nodule microbial communities from cowpea collected in UCLA plant growth center, Los Angeles, California, USA - CNSS3 | ecosystem: Host-associated > Plants > Roots > Nodule | place: USA...
TGGAAAGGAACCTTCACATCTAGATAGCTTGCTATCTTAATGTCCAGTGGGGATTTCCTTGGTTTTCTTAATCAATCATCACCATATTCATTAATCTTCTAAAAGGAACAAGATAATCCTACATCAGCTTGGCGGTTCTTATGCCACCGCTAGGCGCCATACCAGTAGTTGCGAAAGTTTTGGTTTGGTTGCACTACAGGCCCTTCCCACACTATTTCAAATCACTGGGAAACCTCTTAGCCCTTGAATAGGTACCTTCTATGCGATGGATAACTCACCTATCATAGTTTTTCCCTTTCTTTATTTGATTTATAATTTCTTCGTAGGTCTATATCTGTTTACTCACTAGATCCAATAGTTCACTGCACTTATAGAATCCATATTCCTTTCCCCACACTACTGTCGAATTTTGCACCATACCACTCTACCACTTCCACTTGTGATCTTTCTCCCCACCTATTAACCTTACCATAGCGTCAACACAAATTCATATCCAACCCATGCATCTTCACTTGGTACTCATTAATTGATCTAAAATTCTCTGTCCAGTAACACTTAGTACAATAATACTCTCTATCGCACTAGTATCATTTTCATCACAATTCTTCCACTCCCTATGAATCCTCAATTGAATTCACAAGCATTAATACACATAGACACCCTATGTCTCGTACAATCAGGTTTCCTAGTACTCATTTGGTGTTAATTTAGTTTCCACGGATCCCAGCCCTTGCCATGCAACTTCTAGCCATGTAGATTGCTTATTCTTCGCTGGCACCTGGCGGCTCAGTACGTACCGCCAGGCGGTGCATAGCATTCTGGGAAATTTCCCAAAATTTTCCAGCACCCGCGAGCCCCAACACCTCCCAATCTCATTTTTTTGCAGCTTTCATCCAATTCTCGCTCGAATTCACTTACAATCATAAAGATTCACAATCCATAACATTCATTAACAATTTCCAGTACAATTAAACCACCAATTATCCTAAGAACATCAAAACCCCAATTTTGAACCCTGAAAGAGTGTTCTTGGCAATTTCATCGAATTTAACCTCCAAACACATGCAATTCATCAATGTAACACTTCTAATCACTTATAATCACTTGGGACTTCCATTTTCTCCGTTCAGAACCAACCTAGAAACCCCAAAACACTAAAATCAAGCCAAATTGACTCGCGTCGCCTGGCGGGTGTTCATCACCGCAAGGAAGTTCATCAAAAACCCAGAAAACTAGGTTAATTAGTCACGCATCGCCTGGCGGTTGGGGTTTTACCGCCAGGCGGTTCCTCCTCAAGAACCCAAAAATAGGCCAAAAGTGTATGTGTCGCCTGGCGGTTACGAATGACCCGCTAGGCGGTTTTAGGAAAATTTTCCAGAATTACAAATTTCAATCAAGGTAGAGAAAATCATGCATATTCAGGCTATATTTCATACAGTAAATGAAAGACATAAAAATTAACGTGTCCATCTCCCCTAACCTGGATTCCTTTGATTAGAAATAAAGATTTTTTAGAGTTCCTCTTTGATCACTAGGCCGCCTAGCACTTCCCTTATTGAGCTTCCAAGTTCACTCACTTCTCAACACACAATGTCTGAATTCGTTATCTTCTTCCTATGCAACAATGCCAGCCACAAAACCTCTCTCTCTTTCCCTTAATTGGTCACTAAATGGTGTCTTAATGTGGGTTAAATGATGCAAAACGAAAATACCATTAAACTAAGTTTAATTGTCATTCAATGGTTGTCTTATGATGGTTTTCCAGCCCTCCCTTGGCTGCTAGGGTTTCTGGCTTTTCATATTCATGCCAAAACTAATCTTAGCAAAAATAAAGTTTAATGTGAAATTACCAAGGTTTGAATAATAAAAATAATAATTTAAATAATTTAAATAACACACAATGGCACACATAGGACTTGAACCCAAGTCCTTTCACACAATAAAGTACTCTCAACCATTTAAGCTAGTACTTTTCCACATCACACATGTCAGGATTAAATGCCATAAAGGCTCCTAATACTCGCATTTCTTAATTAATTATATTTCACGGGTCTTACAAGATGTGTATATGCTTTTGGGAGATACGTTGCAAGAAGCTAATGCAATGATTGCATCGAAGAGTTAAGAAGAAGCGATGTTGACGTGACATCGTAAACTTGGGTATAAGTCAGAGCGAAGTTTGCAAATCCAAGTAGAACGTAATCTCTTATTCGGGCTCAAGAAGGTTGTTTTACCTTTGCGCGAGCACTGTGTGGTAAGCCAACAAACATAGTCATAGATCGTAGATTGTTAGTTTGACTACCGGGAAAAAGGAAAACACAAGACTTGGTTTATTCTGATGTAAGGGAATCACTAAGTTATCACTAGGAGAATCAAAGTTTACTCTAGGAGATTGTGGGTGTACTATGTGAAGAGAAAGTCAAATGTGTTATTACTAGTTCAAGGAATCCAAAGCACAAGTAGAGCTTGAAATTGGGGAAAATTAAATGTTTGGGCTATGCTATCAATGTGAAGGGATACCACCTGTAGGTCCCACTACCCATAAGGTTATTATTAAGCAGAAATAAAATGATGCTCTAACTAGAACGTGTTAAAGAACAAGAAAACTTGGTTTGCATGGTTGAACAAATCTCAATATGGTTTAAAGAGGGCGCTCAAGTGTTCGTACCAGAGATTTGATTCTTTCATAAGCCTCAGTTACAACATAATGAGTGTTTAGACCATTGATGTTGTATGTGGATGACATGTTGGAGGTAGGCCCCAATAAAGTTCGAATCCAGGAATTTAAGGCACAATTGGCTAGGAAGTATGAGAAGAAGGACTTGGAACCAACAAACAAGGATTTCAGGGTTGCAAATTCACCGAGACAAAAAAGATAGGAAGGTTTGGCTTTCTCAAAAGAAATACTTACAAATAATCTAGCGGCGCTTCAACATGCAAGATTGTAAGCCAATTTCTACCCCATTTTCTATCAATTGTTCCTCATGTATGAGTCTTAGCAATTAAGCAAAGAGGATGGAGAAGTCTCGAGTACCGAGTGCATCGGTGGTGGACAACCTTATAAATGCTATGATGTGTACAAGACCAGACATTGCACAAGCAGTGGGAGTGGTTAGTAGGTTCATAGCAAGTTTGGTGGAGAGTAGTGAAGTATTGACAAGAGGTCCTAAGAAGGAACCTCAGGTGTTGCATTGCGTTTCGGAGAATCGAAATTATGTGTCAATGAAGTCTATGTGGATTTGATCCTCCTAAAGTCTATCAGAAGAACAAGCAACATGAAGGTAGAAAATACATGCTGTGAAGATTTGATTAATTTCATCAAAATCTTCAAGTGGGAGATTGTGAGAAAAGAAGTCCCACATCGATGGGAACTTACTTTGGGGCTTACTTTTAATGTTATAAAAGGAGCTTAGTGTTTCCTTAGGAAATCATCCCAAAGTCTCTCCCTTTCTTTTTCTTTTCCTTTTTGCTTTATTTGCTTGAGAAAAGAATTAAGAGAGAATATTAGTTTCTCCTATAAGGTTCTCCTTGTATTAGTTTTTTCTATTTCCAAGAGAGGGGTTGTCATTGTTTTCTCTTTGGGATTAAAGAGAATGGTATGTAATTTTTCTTTTCCTTGAATAAATTATATTCATTGCCTATTATCTGTTTTTGTTCCTTTATTTTCATCTTTTATTTTAGTTGTGAGTACTTTTGCTAGTACTCTAATACCCAATAATTTATTATAATATTATCAAAATGGATTGACTCGATTTATGTTTTTATAACCGTACAATCGAAGTGTTTATTAATTTCACAAAAATCTACATAACTTGGTCAATTAATAAATTAAACTTCCAATTTATGCAAACATTATTAAACAACATTTTCTATTTAAAAAGATCAAATTAACAACTTACATAATTAAAAATAGTAAAAAATTAATAAAAAATTTATGAGAAAATGGTAAAAAATTAATAAAGAGTTATTGTTGGTAGATTAGGGGTCAATCTACATTGAACTTGGTTTGAACCCATTTAGTCATGAGTTAAGTGAATGAGATTCAGTTTAATTTACATCTAAAAATATTGAAGTTTTCCCTATTTAATTTGACTCAAATCCATTAACTTACAAATTGAAATCCATTTGACATTTCTAGTATCACATTTATAAATATTTTTTTTTGTTAATGTATACAAACAATAATGAATCTCTAAAAAATATATAAAATATATTAAAATTAAAAAGAAATAATTTTATTTTTATACTAAATTTTATATATGTAAAAGAAATTGAGGAGGTTAAAGTCCCTCAATATCAAGGAAACTCCTTCTCTTGGTATATTTAAGTCATAAGTTTAAAGTTTATGTGGACATACAAATACATATTATATGACATGGGTATTGTACTATACCTAGGTGGATCAAGGCAAGTACACGGCCAAGATCGCCTAGACATAGTCCCACAAAAAAGCAGAACCACATAGCAGCCCAGACTGCCTACTGCAAAGAATAATACGTAATAAGTCGATAACACCTAACTTAGAAATGTCACATACAAGGCCCTTAGTACCACATACGCTAACACAGGGCCTGGGCTAAGCCCAAGCCATCTAAAACCCAAATATTAGCCCAGCCCATAAGAATGGAGGACATAATTAATAACCCTATAAATACACGTGGACCTCAGCAATTAAAAGGTATGCTTTCATTAATTCCCTAATTTGAGATTCCACCTTTGGAGAACCTTTTTGCTGATTTGATCATCGGGTTCAGACCATATACACTAGCAGATAGCATGTACAAGTCGAGAAGGAGCCGACTCGGGAGTTCCAAAGTTGAGGTAAGGCATTATTTGTGTTCCCTAATATCTCTTATTTGTTGTCGCAGGAACAATTATTATTTGTGTTCCCTAATATCTCTTATTTGTTTCTGCATGAACATTTATTAAATAAATTACAACTACGGTGAATTATGCTTTGTTGTTCCATTTGGTAAAATAATATCATCTTAATTTTACAATGAAACATTTTCGAAACAAAAATGGAATGGATTGTTTTTGAAAAAAAATTGGAAGCACTTTTAAATTTGTTTACAAAATCAAGAAATATATTGTAAATTTGGTTTCGAATTTTAAAAGCATATAGTTGATTAAAACTTTTGAAAGCTTAAAAACTTTTAGAATCATAGTTAGTTTTGATGATTTACCATGGAATAACTATATGCGTGTGATTCATGTATTAATACAAGTTATTTTGAGTTTATATATGCGATATTAATTTTATTGCCTGTCATACATTCTTTTGTAATTCACTTTAAAAAGATTTTTAATACATAATAATTAAGTATGTTAAAATATAATGATGATATTTGTAACGTCCCATTAATTAATAAACGTAATTAAAGGAAGTGTCACACGTAAATAGTACAACAACGCAATCCTGGGGTCTTAAACACAACCCCTACAATATCCTAGGCACACCATGATGCCAAAACTAAACCAGTTATAACATTCCACAGTAACCAATAGGAAATAAAAGACAACTAGTACATGGGCCATAGCCTAGAGAGAAAGCCCATAAAGATATTGATCCAGTCCAAGCGGACTATGTAGCAGAACCTCCATCACCCTGACGATTTCGGGGAGTTCTCACCTCTTCTCACATCAACAAGTTGATGATCATTGCAAAAGAAAAGACCACACCACAGAACATACAACAACAAATAGCAGGGTAAGCTAGAGCACAAAATAATTTCATCATGCAATCAGATACACTTTTACAGCCAACCATACATACAACACCCAAGCATGTTATGACTTTCAAACCAATACACTAAGACTCGACTCGACTCATCCAGATACATATAACCTGGTCAGATTCAGCGGATGCTTGCACTTGTGGTGGATACCTCTGCTCACCCCCGAGCTGCTCACCCTCGAGCTATGTGTTACAAGTGTTACAATGAATCAATTCCCCCACAAACAAGGTTAGCCCTTAATGAGTTTCAGGTCTCTTGCTACTCTCACCATAAGAGTCAGTCCGCTCTAAGTGAGACTAACTGACCCCTTAGAGTGTCAGCATGCAACCTTACCTTGAATCCTTACCAGACCATATAGATGGGGCACCACCATGGACACCCACTAATAGGGGCCATGGAATTACGTCCCAACCACTGAAGCACGACCCTGAAATCCCACCTAGAGATCTCAAGGATTTACGCACTGACCATTGACCATTCATGTTCATTCAATCAAGAAAGGCCTATCACACATATGGATATACATAATATCAATCTTTACAACCAAATCCCTTTCATGTTCCAGATCAGCCCATACCAACTCATCATACTCCATTCATGAATATAGAATTCCAACTCATCTCGTTACCATGCCACTTTAATACCAACCATCTCATCAAAATCACATGCTAAGCTCATACCAAACCCATCATTCACAAACCATGAATCACATCACTCATGCATAATTATTTGTCTCATGCTTCTTACAACTTAAATCCAAGCAAGTATTAACCATTCAAGATTCAAGGAAATGATCAAACATCACACTGCCCTCGCCCAGCTCCTCGCTCAGGATGAAAGGTCTCGCTCAAGCGAGAGACTCTCGCCTAGACGAGCCTCCTTCGCCTAGGCAAGGCTCGAAAAAGGGGAACAGTGACCTCACGCGAGATCTCACTTAGGCGAGACCCATCTCGCTCGGGCGAGACCCATCTCGCTCGGGCGAGACCCATCTCGCTCGGGCGAGACCCATCTCGCTCGGGCGAGATGCTCGCTTGCTCAGAAGCAACGTGGGTCGCCTGAGCGACCACTCGTGTGAAGTAGCTTGGGCGAGTCTCTATTGATCTCGCCAAGGCGAGATATACTCGCTTAGGCGAGAAAACCAGTGCTCACCACAGTTCTCTCGTGCACAAACACTCAACAGGTCACAAATGGTTCAATAATACCATACACAGGTTTGCATCAACACCCCAAGCATATTAAAATGATAAAATAGTAGCACAATCAGGACAACACAACAGAAAGGGGCGAACCCTAGCTTCCCGTACTTGGAAAATAAGCTAGTGGAACACTCTGATACGCACACAATGAGCACGACTGTCCTAAGGATGGCCAAAGAGCTGAAACAATCGGTAAAACAGAAAAAGGAACGAGTTACTACCAAACCCTAACGGTAAAAATTTGCCCAGAGAGGTTATACATGAGCTCGAGCTTGACTTACATGGAGTGGAACCTGGCTTGAACTAGCTTGAAGAAGATTGACGGCTAAACCCTAACAAAGTGTTGTAGTTGCTCAAGGAGGCAAGGAGAGACTGTTTCTGCAAAGTGAAGAGAGTGATGTGTTAGGGCAGACTTAGGGGTCTGGTTCCCCTTTGGGCCAACCTTTAGGCCCAACTCACATGGGGCAGGCCTTTAATTTAGGGCAGAAAGGAATAAGACATTTTAATGGGCCTTACATTCTCCCCAATAAGAAAATTTTTGACCTCAAAAATGAAAACTTACCAGGCAAACAGATGTGGGTGTGATTTCCTCATATCCTCCTCCAACTCCCAAGTAGAGTCAACAATCCTCAGATCCCAGATGACTTTGACAAGATTGATCGATTTTCCTCTACGTTCCTCAAATCGACTCTCCTCTAAGGCAATGGGTGGCACTTCCACAGTAAGATCCTCTTTGATCTGTATATCCTCAGCTTCCAACACATGAGCCGGATCAAACACATACTTCCTCATATGCGACACATGAAACACCGGATGAAGGTTTGCCAACTGAGGAGGCAAAGCTATCTCATATGCCACCGGTCCAATCCTCCTAGAGATCTGATAAGGACCAAGAAACTTGGGCGAAAGCTTCCTTGAGCTGAGAGCCCTTCCCACGCCAGTGGTTTGGGCCACCCTCAAGAATACATGATCCCTAGCTGCAAACTCTAAAAGTCTCCTCCTGCGATCAACGTAAGCCTTCTGTCTACTCTGAGAAGCCTGTATTCTGTTCCTCACTATTCTCACCTTCTCGGTGGTTTGTTCTAATAACTCTGGTCCAACAAGCACTGCCTCCCCATCCTGATACCAATAAAGAGGGGTCCTAAACTTCCTACCATAAAGAGCCTCATATGGCGCAATGCCAATGCTCGCGTGAAAACTATTGTTGTAGGTAAACTCGATCAACGACAACACTTCATCCCAAGCACCCAAGTGATCGAGTATACATGTCCGTAATAAGTCCTCAAGTGACTGGATCGTCCTCTCGGACTAACCATCTGTTGAGGGTGGTAGGCGAAGCTCATAGTCAACTTGGTTTCCAAAGCATCCTGTAGGGTTTACCAAAACCGTGATGTAAACCGGGGATCCCTATCTGATACAATGCTCGAAGGTACTCCATGCAGTCTTATAATTTCCTTAATGTACAATTGGGCCAACTTTGCCATGGACATCCTCAAGTTCATCGTGAAGAAGTGAGCACTCTTAATCAATCGGTCCACTATGACCCAAATAGTATCATGCCCTCTAAAGGTTCGGGGCAAATGGGTTACAAAATCCATGGAGATGCTATCCCATTTCCACACTGGTATCTCCAAGAGCTGTAAGATCCCACCGGGTCTCTAATGCTCCACCTTCGCCTTTTGACATGTCAAACAAGCGGATACAAATTGTGCAACATCCTTCTTCATCCGCTACCAGCAGAAGGATCCCTTGAGATCCTAGTACATCTTAGTCATGCCAGGATGCAAGCTAAGACGACTCTTATGCCCTTCCTCAAGGATTAACCGTTTTACCTCAGCATCATCAGGTACACACACTTTGCTCTGGAACCGCAGTATGCCATCATTACCCAAAGCAAAATCCTTTGCCTCCTCTGTCCCAAGCTGTTCCCGCACCCGGTTCAAGCTGACATGTAACTATTGCCTCTCCCTAACTGAATCCAAGAAATCACTAGATATAGTTAAGGTACTACACCTAATGGACTCGGACGCCAACTCCACCCGCAACTTCATATACCTGAACTGCTCTAGTAGTTCCACCTCCTTGACCATAAGGTGTGCAACATGTACAATCTTCCTACTCAATGCATCAACCACTACATTCGCCTTCCCTAGGTGGTATAGGAGCTCGAATCATAATCCTTCAAAAATTCCATCCACCTCCTCTGCCTCATGTTCAGCTTCTTCTGATCAAACAAGTACTTAAGACTATTGTGGTCACTGAACACGCGAAACTGAGCACCATAAAGATAGTGCCTCTAAATCTTCAAAGCGAATACGATGGCTGCCAACTCTAGGTCATGAGTAGGGTAGTTTCTCTCATGAACCTTAAATAGTGCAGAGTATCTAGAAAGAGGGCCGACTCCAGCAAGTCGACATCAAAAGAATGTCGTAGAGGCAAGGTAGATGAAGAAACCTTATAGCCAACCACAGACTTCTCAGTGTCCCACGTGTTATCAGTGCGGTGGACCCCATTTAAAGAGAAATTGCCCTTAGATAACTGGTGGAGTAGGAGGATCAAGTGATCATCGCAAGTGTTTCATATGCGATAAACCGGGCCACTTTCCCAATAACTGCCCGAAGAAGAAGAGTTCTGGTGCGAAGAAGCCAACAACATCCCCAGTCGAAAGAGCTAGAGCGGCGAGTAGAGTTTTCGCTATGACCTTGATGAGTTCAAATTTTTTCCCTCATTTAATATTTAAATTTGGGGATTTAATTGAATTTTCTGTGCTTAAAGATTGATTTAATTAGGATTTGTGATTATTGGATTTATTGAGTACGTTTGGTAAAAATGGCGTAAAAATTGATTTTTGTTTCATAAAATATTATTGGATATTCTAACAATTTTTAATGTAGCTAGAATTTATTTTTGGTCATTAATAGTGTGGATTTGAAATATTAAAAGTTACAAAATAAGTCCAAAATCAGGAAATTCTGGAAAAGAATAAATCAGGAGCTAAATGCACCCCCAGTTTTTATTTGCACACTCCTCCTACAAATGGACCACAAAAACCTATTCTGCACTCCCAGTGTTTACTAAGTTGCACCCCTCCTACCACTTAAACCTATCTCAACCAGATTATGCCATGTGGCAATCCCCACCTTTCAAATCAGGCCAACCACATGATGACACGTGTCACAATCCTCCACTCACCAACTTGATCAATCAGAGCTTGCCACGTCACCATCCTCCAAAATAAAACCCTAACCCTAATTTTCTATTCTCCTTCTATCACCCTCCACGGCAGCCGCCGCCGCCTCCAGCCACCACAGTTCTACCATCTTCCTTCTCGGCGGTGAAACTTTGCACCTGCACTGTTCATGAACCTGCACCATCTTCATCATCTTCATCTCGCTCCCAACACTACCACAGAACTGCTTCCATTGACGAACCAGATTCGCAACCACATTGCAGCCTCCGCGAACACTAGAACAACATCACCTCCATTGCTGCACCTCGCGCACACCATTGGCCACCACCACAGACCGCTTTTCCGTCAACAACCGTAGCAGCGTCCAACGCCGTGAATCTTCTCCTAAGGAAACCACCACGTTACAGCAACGCAGCCACCATTTTCGCACTGCAACAGCGCCTACACCAGCGAGCAACACTCTCCATCTTCCATGCAACGCGACCCAGAAATCATGTCCATGGCAGCAAACACTCTGTTTGAACCATTAGAGCAACTTCGCTCACCAGATCGGAGAAGAAGAACGGAGCAGCGTCGCATACCACCATAGCCATCATGTTCGAAACATCACCGCATCGGAGTCCACTATGGCAGTAGCCATCAAAGCTCATTCCTCCATTGCAACCAGCAGAAACCCTAATTCTGGAGAGAGAGTCTGCACTGCAAAAATGGTTAAATAAGAGGGGCAGAATTGGAAATTGGACAGAAATTAAGTTGCTAATTAATTAAACAAAAATAAAAGCTTTTAGCAACTGACAGATAAAGCCCAAAGTCCAGTTGAAGCCTATATAAAGAGACTTAAGGGAGCAGAAGCGAAACAACTTACAACTTACAACTTAGAACTCTCTGGTTTTGGCAGACACCGTCATCCATCACATCTCTCATTCTCTCTTTTCTTTTTCTTTCCTTCATATCATCATGTATTCCATCAAAGCCATGGAGGGCTAAGCTTTTAGGGTTGATTCCACTATAATTTCTTAACTGGATTCTGAAGTTAGATGAATTTATGTGTTTGTTATTTTGATTATTGTTGTGGTTTTTGTTTATCTATGTCCTTTACTTCTTAATCGAATAGAAAATAATGATTTTAAACCTACATGCATGCTAATCATATGAGTTAAAAGGTTTTTAAATTCAATTGAGACTTTACTTTGATTTTATTTAGAAACTTTCATTTGATTAAATAAGTTTTTGCCAATAATTGAGACTGTACTTTGATTAGAGGTAATTACTTTAACTAAAATTAGTCAAGACTTTACTTTGATTAATTAAGTTTTCTATTTGGTGAAGAAACAAAGGAATAAACATGATTAGGCATAGTAAAATTTAATTGAGACTGTACTTTAGTTAATTTACTATGGATAATCTAAAAATTCTCACTTTTAATTGAGATTGTACATTGATTGATTTGTAAATCAACAACAGTAATTAATTTAACAATAATCTCTAGATAACCGATGAAGAATCCTATTTTGAAAAAGCAGTGGAATTGACCTATTTACTATTATTGTGTTTACGATCTTTTATTTGCATGTCATTCATTCTTTACGTATCAAAACCCCTATATTTTTATTGTTACTATTTTTAATTGCATTTTTCTAAGAATCAAATATTTGAGATCAATTTCGTATTCGTTATGAGACGACTCAGGGTTATCTTAATCCTAACTATTTTGTTCACTACTAACTTGGCAATACTGAAGTTGTTAAAGTTAAGTAGTGGTAATTTGATCGCCTAACGACAACGATATCAGACCTCCACCGAGGCTACCCAGTCAGGTAACCTTATTCTCGAGCCTTGTTTGTTAATTGGCCAGTCAGTTTTAGAGTTGTTCGACTCTGGAGTAACACATTCTTTCATTTCTAATGCATGTGTGGGGAGACTGAACCTGGAGAAACATGATTTGGGATGTGAGTTGCTTGTTTCGACTCCTTCCTCGGGTCAGGTAGCTACCAGTTCAGTCTGCGTTGGGTGTTTAATGGAAGTGGCAGGTCGCAGATTCAAGGTGAACTTGGTGTGCTAGCCTCTGGAAGGACTGGATGTAATACTAGGAATGGACTGACTGTCCAATAATCACGTCATAATTGATTGTGGACGGCGCAGTTTGGTGTTCCCAGAACATGAAGGGTTGGAGTTGATCTCAACTCGAGAAGCTGTGAAAGCCCTGCAAGAAGGGGCCACTTGTTTTATGGTGATTGCCAAACCAGAAAAGAAAAGCGCAATAGAGATGATTCAGAGTATTCCTATTGTCAACAAGTACGCCGATGTGTTTCTGGATGAAGTACCAAGACTGTCGCCGAGCCGAGACGTAGACTTCACCATTGACTTAGTTCTTGGTGCAGGTTCGGTATCTATGACTCCATACAGAATGACGCCTATAGAATTGGTAGAACTCAAGAAGCAAATAGAAGATCTGCTTGAGAAGAAGTTTATCCGACCTAGTGCGTCACCGTGGGGAGCTCCGATGCTATTAGTGAAGAAGAAGGATGGGAGCTTAAGACTTTGCATTGATTACCGGCAGCTGAACAAATTAACAATCAAGAATAAGTATCCATTGCCGAGAATTGACAATCTGCTAGATCAGTTGAAGGGGGCAGGAGTATTCTCCAAAATAGACATACGATCTAGATACCATCAGATTTTAGTGAAGCTGGAAGACGTACAGAAGACGACTTTCAGATCGAGGTATGGGCATTACGAATATGTGGTGATGCCTTTTGGAGTAACAAATGCACCGGTAATATTCATGGATTACATGAATAGAATCTTTCGGCCTTGGTTAGATAAGTTTGTCGTTGTCTTCATAGATGACATACTTATTTACTCAAAGACGAAAGAAGAGCACGCTGATCACCTGAGGGTTGTATTGAAGATACTCAGAGATCACCAGTTGTACGAGAAGTTGTCCAAGTGTGAATTTTGGCTGGACGAGGTACAATTTCTTGGACATGTCATCTCAGCCAAGGGTATTGCAGTGGATCCGGCTAAGATCGAGACGGTGCTTAAGTGGGAGAGGCCTAAGACAGTGACCGAGGTGAGAAGTTTCTTGGGCTTGGCAGGATATTACAAGAGATTCGTGGAAGGGTTCTCAAAGAAGGTGAATCCATTGACACAACTTACAAGAAAAGATCAGCCATTCTCTTGGACTGAAAAGTGTGAGGAATATTTTGAGGACATGAATAGGTGTTTGACTACTACTCTAGTGCTAGTCATTCCTGATACTGGGAAAATGTTTGAAGTGTATTGTGATGCATCTTATCAAGTTCTGGGGTGTGTATTTATGCAAGATAGAAGGCCCGTAGCATATGCTTCTCGTCAGTTGAAGGTGCAAAAGAAAAATTACCCGACTCACGACTTTGAGCTAGCTGCTATTGTGTTTGCTCTTAAGTCTTGGAGGCACTGCCTGTACGGGTCTCAATTTCAAGTTTTCAGTGACTTCAAAAGCCTAAAATACTTGTTCGACCAGAAGGAGTTAAATATGAGACAACGTAGGTGGATGGAGTATTTGAAGGACTACGACTTTGAATTGCTTTATCACCCAGGCAAGGCAAATGTCGTAGCCGATGCTTTAAGTCGTAAAAAGATGCATGTGTCCTGCATGATGGTAAAGGAGTTGGAGCTAATTGAGAAACACCGAGATATGAAATTGGGAATGCAGTTTGGGCAAGGAGTCATACAATACAACTTGTTGAAAGTTACTAATGAGTTCTTGAATGAAATATGTGTGGCGCAAGGACATGATATGGAGTTACAACAATTTATAGGATGGCTGGATACAGATAAAGGAAAAGACTACCAGATGGGAGAGGATGACATTCTACGCTTCAAAGGTAGGGTGTGCGTGCCTGGAGGACCCTTATTCAGGAGGCAAATTCTGAAAGAAGGTAATCACAGTCTTTATAGCATACACCCTCGTATGACTAAGATGTACAAGGATTTGAAGGAGTCCTTCTGGTGGAATGGGATGAAATCAAATGTGACAGACTTTGTTGCTCAATGTTTGGTATGCCAAAAGGCCAAAATTGAACATCAAAGGCTGAGAGGTACCCTGCAACCACTAGAAGTGCCTCAGTGGAAGTGTGACAGTATCTCTATGGATTTTGTGACGCACTTGCCGAAATCGACAAGAGGACATGATTCAGTCTGGGTAATAGTAGACCGACTAACTAAGTGTGCACACTTCCTACCTATAAATCAAAAATGGTCGATGGATAAGCTAGCAGAGACATATGTACGGGAGGTAGTGAGATTTCATGGGGTGCCAGAAAGCATAGTGTCAGACTGAGATCCGAGATTCACCTCACGGTTTTGGCAATCCTTGCAAGCAGCCTTGGAAACTCAACTGAGGATGAGTTCAGCTTATCATCCTCAGACAGATGGTCAATCCAAGCGGACTATCCAATCCCTAGAAGATTTGTTGAGGTCTTGTGTGCTGGACTATCTGGGAAATTGGAATGATGTGTTACCCTTGGTGGAATTCACCTACAATAATAGCTACCATGCTAGTATTGGAATGGCACCTTACGAAACACTATATGGTAGAAGATGTAGAACCCCACTGTGTTGGTATTAGGATGGTGAAGCCTTTATGCTTGGTCCTGAGTTTCTGTAGCAAACGATTGGAAAAGTCAAATTAATCTAGGATCGGATGCGAGCCACACAAAGTCGGTAGAAGTCTTATGCAGATAAGAGAAGGCGGTCGTTGGAGTTTGATGAAGGAGATCATGTGTTTCTCTGGGTTACCCCAACCACGGGAGTTGGAAGGGTTCTAAAATCGAGGAAGTTGACCCCGAGGTTTATAGGACCCTATCAGATCACGCAGAGGATTGGACCGGAGGCCTACGAAATTGCCTTGCCACCTCATTTGGCAAACTTGCACAATGTATTCCATGTTTCTCAGCTGAGGAAATATGTTGCAAGTCCAGACCATGTACTAGAGGCTGATGACATACAAATGCGAGAGGATTTGACAATACCAGTCGGACCGGTTCACATCCTTGACTCTCAAGTCAAGCATCTGAGGGGTAAGGAGATAAGGACAGTAAAAGTGCTCTGGGATGAGGCAACACAAAAGATGACCTGGGAGATGGAGGATCGCATGAGGCTATCCTATCCACACTTGTTTCCTGGTAAGTCTTGTTTTCGAGGATGAAAACTTTTTAAGGTGGGGGGAATGTAAGACTCGGGAAAAATTAAATAGTTAATTAAATAATTATTAATAAATACGGGTAATGAGAACCTTTAAGGTAATAAATGCGGAATGTTATGACATGGAAAAGTACTAGCTCAAATGATTGAGGGTACTTTGGTTGTGTGAAACGATTAGTATTATTTTTAAATATAAATTAATTATGTTGTGGAATGTGATATTACGTGAATCATATTCATTAGCATGAAATATGATTTGGTATGATGGTTTGACATTGATTTGGCATTGCATGGTTGTGCATTCAAATCTTGGAGAACTCAAACTCAACTTTATTTTGGCTATTTTTAGTTTTGATTTAAAGTTGAAGGGTTAAAGGAAACCCTAGCAGACCTAGTAGTCAAGGGTAGCTGGAAAACAACCTAAGTAAGTGTGCTTGAATGGCAATTACACCACTCCTTAATGAAAATTTCGTTTTAGGACCTTAAACCACCATTAAAACATCATTAAAAAGCTAATTGAGAGAGGGGAGAAGGCTTCTGCTGAGGTTATCGAGGGATAGGAAGAGGAGTGCGAATTTCAGTGGAAAAATTGAGAGTGTGAGTGGATTTTTGTGACTGAATTGAGAGAAGCCAAGGAAGGTTATTTTGGAGTCAACGGGAAGAAGCACAAAATCACTCAAGGAAAGCTTTAATCCAAGTTAGGGGAGTTAATTTGATGTGTATTATATTTTGTATGTATTTTCGTGCTATTCTGGATTAAGTGGACTGTGAAAATTGGACTCACGTTGAGATTGGTCGCGTTTCTGGAAATTTCCAGAAACCGCCTGGCGGTGTTGAAGGCCCGCCAGGCGGCTCGTGCCTCTAGGACCCATTTTCTGGGTTTCTGCTATGCACCGCTTAGCGGCTAAGTGTTGTCCGCCAGGCGACACCAACTGGCCTGCCCAGTTCTTTCTGATTTTTGGTATTTTCGTGATGTGAGAGGCTTGGGAGAGATTCTTATGATACAAGGTTAATCAGTATGATGGATTATTATCTATAAATTTGTAATTGGTGGATTATTGCATGAACTTTTACTTGAATTGGGGATTTAGGGTTCATGTGGGATTGGAATTGGAAAATGTGGATGATCATTGTGATTAGCCATGTTGATATGGAAATTGAAGTTAACGTGATTAGGATATGAAATCTGGATACTATGTGTACGTGAAATCATGTCAAACTGAATGCGAACTGAAATGGGGGTGTTTGTGACTACTGTTGAATGCTGGAAAATGTGACAGAACACAATATTGGTATGAATTGTGTGGCGGCACTTATGTTATCGCCAGGCGATGCATCAGAGTAGAGGGTGCTTGGCGATGTTTGCTGTGAGTTGTGTTCTTGGGAGTCGTGGATGATTTCTGTGAGAATTGGGTTAGTGGTCAGGGATTTACTCTTTAGAATTGAGTGAACATTCTAACGTGTGTGTACTAAGGATCATTTTTCGGTATGACTTAAGTGTAAATGAAATTTGAGAAGGGTAATGTAAACTGTAATTTGTATTGTGGTAAGTGGTGGGTATAATATTTATATCTTATGGCTTGTTCTTGTAGTGAATCATGTGAGGCATGTTGAGATGTGATAATAGTTGACTTGGGCATGAGCTAATTGTACATATTACATTCTGGTTTGGTTTTATGTCTTGAAATGCTATAATTGATGAGTGATAGAAATATTGTATGTTTGGGGTCTATTAAGACTTATAAAAAGTGCCAAAAACTAGTAGCATTACGCTACTAGTATGGCGCCTGGCCGTGTGGGGCGAGCCGCCAGGCGGTAGGGCTTTCAATCAGTGACAGTGGCCACTGTCTGCAGGAGGCGCCTGGCGGCAGGGTTGTGTCCGCCAGGCGGTGATGGAGCTGTGAAGCTCCTGTTTGTTTAATAGCATCGGGCGGTGGGGGTTTGGCCGCCGGGCGGTTTGTTGACAGTTTTTTCCTAGCAGTGTCTAGGCGGCTTCAGGCAATTTTGGTTGTTGTGAAATTGGTTGTTGCGTGGATTAATGGACTTAAAGGACTAAGTTCACTTACCTTTGTACTTGGGCTTGATGGACTAAGTCCAATAAGGGTCTGGGATGTGCTTGGTGGTGGGACACATGATGGGCATGGAACTGGTTAGTTCCCATCGGCTACTATTGGGCAAGGAGTCCTTAGTATGGTGATTGCATGCATCGGACGAACGATGAGCAAGGAATAGTTTTATTCCTATTGGTTGGTATTGGGCGAGGAGTCCATAGTATGGTGATTGCGTGCGTGTCAGGGTCCAAGTTAGGACGGCTTGAATGTTTTACTACAGAGGAGGAGTCTGTGGGGCTGGATTATGAGCGGGATAGGCTCGTAGGGTTGGACCACGAAAGGGATAGTTTCGTGGGAGCACAGTAAAATCCCAAGACCTAGTTTCATGCATATGACTCATGAAGGACTATGAGATCAAGGATGGGTAATTTGGAGTAATGAAATACTTATGCAAATTTGTTTTATTGGGATGGGAGTCATATTTATTTTTATATATATAATTGCATAGCTCACCCTATCTACTTGTGTTTGGCGATGATCAGATAATTTATTATCTGGGAGCAGATGATTTGACAGGTGAGCCAGGAGACGCTTGAGTTCATAGAGCGGGATGAAATGGGAATTTGGAGACTTAATCTTTTGATTATTTTTATGTTTTGAACATTAGCTATTTTAGTTATTTTATTGATTGTAATAAATTTGATTTGCGAACATTTATAATGTATGCAACTTCGCGATTTAATTTTCCCGCGTTTTTGGGAAAGTATTGTTATAAATGAGTTTTGACAGTAAATAAATTGTTTATTTATTTTATTATAATTATTTTAAAATTAATATTCCTTAGGGATGTTTCACCTGACGTCAAAATTTGCATAATACTACACGAAACCATAAAACCCTACACTATTTCCTCACGCCACCATTGTTGTTTCGTCCATTCCCCACTAGCGAGCACAATTCTAACCTCCCCTAGGAGAGTTTGCATCGTTTTCCACCACTAAACTTAGGATTTGATTGTGGATTGATTTTAGGCGTTTTGAACCAAATATTTTGCGTTTTCCTCCCTATTTGCAGCATTTTGAGGTTCGTCCCACTGGCTCTTTCTCCCATTTGGCCAGCAACGCAGAGACCCTAAAGCCACCCTCTCCAAGTTCGTCTTTCATTTTGCTAGAAGAGGTTAGTTTTTCATTTCTTTCATTTGTATATTGTCTCTTGTTTGTAGTATGTATATAATTGTGTAATTTTTTTATTTCCCATTATAGTTTTAATCTTAGACTATGTTTTTTTTGTTAGTATTTTTTGCCTATTTCTTTTTTTATTTGAAATTTTATAATAATATTTGTAAATTTTTGTAAATAAAATTATATTTATTATTAGATGATGCATGTTTAAATAATTCTAATTGAATTTGATTTTTGAATATTATCGTTGCATTAATTGTTATTTTATATATGTAGATTTATTATAATTTTAGTATACACTAAGCAAAACTTAGTTCCCATTTGGGATTTAATACAAATGATTAAATATTTAATTGTTTGTATTAAATCTAAAATTTTCCGATCAGATAATTTAAAAAAAAATTATTTTTTAGAATTGGCTACAACGTGTACATTGATGTTTATGCATAAATTTGATAAAATTTCGATTGAGGGAAATTTGTGTTACTTTTTTTTTTCATATCATTTACTCTATTATATTAAAACTTACCTATGTATCTACTTAGTTATATTAAAACTAATCTATGTTTTATGTTTCCAAAATTTCATTAGAATTATGGTTAAGCCTAGAGGCCAACAACTTAAAGTATTATATCCAAAGGTTGGAACTCGTTCATTTTAAAGTTATTAATTTTCGCATGTCAACTTATGACTTTGATATGTGATTATTTTATTTGTAATGTTTAGTGTAACAACAAGAAGATTCATTCATGGGAATGTGGCTATTATGTCATGTTTTAGATAAGAACAATCATTCGAGTTGCAATTAAAGATGAATGGATAGAGGTAATAATATATATATATATATATATATATATATATATATATATATATATATATATATATATATATATATATCTATCTCACATATTATAAATCATATCAAACTTTAAAGAATGACATTCATACATAATGAAGTTGTATTACTTTTTCAGCAGTTTAAGAATTCATCACCTCTACCAGATGACATTATATATACACTAAGACAGGAGTGGGATTATGTCGTGAGGAGTAGCAGGAGGTCCTAGTCTTTGGACTTGATCAGTCTTACATGCGAAGGGGACTTACCCTAGGAGTGGTCGGGTGATAACCCCTTGCGCCTAAACTCTATAGAGTTTGGGGACCATCACATGATCACACCACCAAGAGATCCAATGTCGCTTACATAATCCGGATATTGAGTCTAGAGTCATGTATCTGCGATGTGTTGTAGTGGTTTAATTAATTCTGATGAATGTGAAATACTTGCTTGGTATTCATAAGTGAATTGCATGATTTCTTTTATTTAAGTTAGCTTACCCTTCTTGTCTATGTTTGTTCTCCTTGTGTTTCTCTTTTGCAATGATCACATACGATGGGTGTGAGTAGAGAAGGGTCCAGGCGAAGACACTCCCCTCTTGGACAAGAGTTGATCCGTGATTAGGGATGTCCAGTAATAATTCTTCTTCATGCTTTGTAATAAAGTTTTCTTTTTGGATGTACATGTTAACTCTTCTTTAGTATAGGTTGTACATATAGTTAGTGACTTATACGATTACTTTTTGGATGACTGTATTAATACTCTATAATGGTATATTCTGACTATCTGTTTTGCTTGATCATGATATAATGTTTTTTTTAATAATTTAAAAACTATTAAATGGGATGTTAATATATATATATATATATATATATATATATATATATATATATATTTATCTGTGTTTTTTTTACAACCCAATAAATTATCTCTTGATCTTTTGATTGCATAAAGTTAAGTACATGATTTAAAATCTTGTCAAGCTCATTGTCTTTTGTTTTCAAGTTACGATATGAGTGTAAACAAATGTCCAATGAGTTGAATAATTTTATCCTTTGAGAAATTCAATTTTATGACATTTGATCTGTTAAATTTATAGTTTATTTGCTAAAATTATATTCATAATTTACTTTACTTTAGCATTTTTATAAATATCTTTATTAGGTTGATTTTTCATTGCTGAACTAAATTAATCGATAAAAAAGAATATGTAATTAGACTTCATTTATACTTTTTCGCTTGATAAGAAGTTTTGTACAATTTTTACACATGGATGAAACACTCTACCCTTCTTGTGTGCTTTACTTTGTAATTCTAAATTTTGTATGAAAGTGCAAAATTATTTGGTGAACTCATTTTATGCACACTTTTAGCCTAATTATTTGGAATTTTCACCATTTTTTGTGCATAAATATTTACTTTAAATGTACTTTCGATTAATTAACCATAAAAAAGAATGTAATAAAGAAAACCTAAATTATGTACATTTCACAAATATTGATTAGTTTTCCTTCCACATATAAGAAAGAAAGATATATAAATATGCAAAGAGCAACCAATAATAAGAATTTCACTTAGCACATAATTGATCTGCTCGAAGAATCAACCAATCTCAATTGTTTTAAGCAGACAATGTATATTCTTAAAATTCAACAAGTAAAGAACAAACTTAACTTGTTTCAACTTTCTTCCCATGGTCACTTAGATATCTAGTTTCATTTCCTAGACTTTTCATATTCTTACTTTTTTAGAATTCTAAATTTCTCTCTAGTTTACATTATTCTTTACAAGATTTTTATTTTTACATTTTAGAGCACTTTGAAATTCAACAATTTAATGTATCTCTTCTTAACTTCATTTTCTAATCCGTTAATTCTTCTCCTTAATCTTTTAATGCAATTTGTTTTTTTTTTTCTCTTAATTGTTTTCTTTGTCTTTCTATTTGGTTAATTTTGTTTTGATAATTGATTGTAGGTTGAGATTTGGGTTTCTAATATTTAAATGTTTGAATTCCAATGTCCTTGAAGTGTAATTAAATTTGAATTGAGTAGGGTGGATCAAGTCCTATTAACTATTTTAGATTTTGATATTTAGGAATTCGTATAGGAATGATTTTGTGGTTTCAAATAACTCTAAAATTCAATGACAATAAAATCAACTAAAAAAAAATAAAATCAGACAATTAATCAATGCTTTTGATAGATCTCAATCTTAAACATTAGACTAATCAAACCTTTTCAAAAGTCCCCAAACCTATAATTGATAACAAAATGTCATTGTTCCTTATGAATATGATCTTAATTAATTCATAACAATGCATTAATTAGTTATAAAATATTGTTTAATACTTTTATACGACCATCACCCGACTCATTACCAATTCACAACCTTGTACACCAAGAAAATTCTAAAGTCTCAATTAATAAGGTTAGTCATAAATGGTGGGTTGATATTTATCTTATAACTATATCTCGAATATAATATTATCAATAAAGTACTTATTTATTATTGTATTTAAAATGATTATCATACTTAAAATGATAATTATGATCAATAAACTAAAATTAATATACCAATAATCTTATTTATTTTTGAAAAAAAATCACGATATTTTTTAGTGAATAAAAATATATTGATAATATTAAATAATATAATTTTCATAAAAAATAAACTCTTTAATTTTGATTAAATGTCTCTTGAATTCTTACAAGACTAATATTTTCATATGTAATCTTCTCTAAAAAAATTCGTATAATCCTAATTTAAAAATAAAATGCTATAAGAGAAGTATTAATTAAGGATGACAAAATAAATATGTGTGGATATTATTTGGTCTCGTCTTAATTTTTTATTAATCATACACAAGTACCTTTTTCATGTAATATCCAATTTTTTAAATTGGTATAGAGATGAGAATAATGATGAAGGATTATCTTGTTCCTTTTTAAGAATATTGAATATGGTGTGAGTTGATTAAGAAAGCTAAGTGAAATCCCCACTGGACATTAAGATAGCAAGCTATCTAGATGTGAAGATTCCTTTCACAAAGCTCAAGAGAAGAAGATGATGGATTGATTCAAAACAAAAAGGAAATGGAAAGCACATAAATCATAGAAAACCAAGAACAATTAAAGGAAGAAGAAAACATAAAATGAAAAGGGAAGAAATGGTAAAAATGTGAGAAGCACGCCACTACAAGGCTAGGCTAGAAGCCATGGCAACCTTGAAGATGAGTGGATGTGTGCCGCCACTTGCTATGCAAGATAAGGCTTAAAAGTATTC
>Ga0214544_1006090_pt1 | contig 22655 bp, 12 predicted proteins | sample CNSS3metaG_FD_160074 | JGI IMG/M metagenome (GOLD analysis project Ga0214544, IMG submission 160074) | Root nodule microbial communities from cowpea collected in UCLA plant growth center, Los Angeles, California, USA - CNSS3 | ecosystem: Host-associated > Plants > Roots > Nodule | place: USA...
TATATATATATATATATATATAGATATGTTAGACAAAAGTCGATGAAGTTGAGAAGTAATAAGTAGGAAAATATTAAGACGTAATAGTTAAGACTCATAATGTTTATGTAACCAATCCAGTGATAACAAACATTTAAAATTAATTACGATTTTTTTCTGTAAATATTAAGACAAAGGTACCAAAAATAATATAAATAAACAATAATCATGATAGTTACTACATTGTTGTATTTATTATTATATTAATTATAACATTTGAATATTGACTTGATGTAAGATCCACTTTTCATTATGCCCCTTTTTCTTAGGGTTGCCTTAACTATTGGGCCTTAGGGTTGGCCCAGAAAGGGAAAACAGACCTAGGCCGTCCCAAACTCTAACCTAAGCTCACTTTTTGTAAACAGAAACCACACCTCCTAGAGCTGTTGCTGTGGTTGATGCGATGATATGTTAATGCTTTGTTCTAGTTTGGTGTGGGTGACTGTTGCAGGAAAACAGTGGCGAGACCTGCTAATCTCGCCCAAGCGAGCCAGTCTCGCCTAGGCGAGATGGACAGGGACTCGCCCAAACCCTTTTACGCGAAAGGTCGCCCAGGCAACCAGCTCAGCTTTTGAGCGAGCGAGTATCTCGCCCAAGCGAGAGGGGTCTCGCCTAAGCAAGATCCCGCGTTAACTCCAGTTTCCCCTTTTCGAGCCCTCGCCTAGGCGAAGGGGACTCGCTTGAGCGAGAACGTCTCGCCTGAGCGAGACCCTTCAACCTGAGCGAGGGGCTGGGTGAGACAATGCGCTATTGGGTTGCTTTATTGCTCTTGGATGATTGGTATTTGTTTAAGTATGATTGCTATGATGAGAAATATATAATGGAGTGTTATGTATGCGTGACATGATTCATGGATTGTGAATGATGGGTTTGGTATGAACTTGGCATGTGAACTAAATGAGACGGTTGGTATTAAAGTGGCATGATAACAAGATGAGTTGAAATCCTATGTGCATGGATGGGTTATGATGACTTGGAATGAGTTGGACCTGGAAACATGAAAGGTATTGGCTTTAAAGATTGGCATAATGAATATACACTTGCATGGTGGATATTATTTGGCTGTATAATTATGTTTGGTCCGTGTCAGTGCGTAATTCCTTGGAGTCTCTAGGTGAGACTTTCGGGGTCGTGCTCCAGTGGTCGGGACGTAATTTCATGGCCCCTATTAGTGGGTGTCCATGGTGGTGCCCCATCTGTATAACTAGGTAAGGATTCAAGGTAAGGTTGCATCCTGACACTCTAAGGAGTTAGTTAGTCTCACCTAGAGCGGACTGACTCCTGTGGTGAGAGTAGTAGGAGGCCTGAAATTCATTAAGGGCTAACATTGTGGTGAGGGAAATTGATTCATTGTAACACTTGTAACACAGCTCGGGGGTGAGCAGCTCGGGGGTGAGCAGAGGTATCCACCACAAGTGCAAGCATCCGTTGAATCCGACCAGGTTATACGTATCCGGATGAGTCGAGTCGTGTCGTAGTGTATTGCCTGAAAAGTCATAATATGCTGGGTTGATTTGAGTGTATGATATTGTGAGATTATATATGATTTTATGGATGAAATCTTTTGTGCTCTAGCTTACCCTACTTTTATTGTTGTGTGTTCTGTTGTGTGGTACTCTCTTTTGCGATGATCATCAACTTGTTGATGTGAGCAGATGCGAGGAACACCTGTGGGCAACAGGGATGGTTCCACCGCATAGTCTCCATGGGTTGGACTTTGTTTCTTAATGGGTTTTCTTTAGGGCTATGGCCCATGTATTGCCTTATGCTTCATTACTCTACTCTCATCTGTTGGATATCTTTTATCTGGTTTTCCGTTGGCATCGTGGTGTGCCTAGTTTTGTAGGGATTGTGTTAAGGACCCCAAGACTGCGCTGTTGTATTATCTTTGTGTGACATTTCTTTTAATTTTGCTTAATAATTAAGTGGGACGTTACACTTAAGAACTTTAAAATACTTGAGACAAGTCACTCCACTCACTTAGATTAAGAACCAGAAGATTAAATACTTAAATGCAAAGTTAAAATGGAGATTATGATTTAAAACCGTTAAATATTTATGAAATCGTGAAATTATAAGATTAGATTTTACTTCTACAAAAGTATTGTTTGTGTTTTAATTGAGAAGGATGAAGAGAAAACACCTTTAATTTTTTATTGGGATTTGGATTTTGTTTTTTAATTAAAACGTCTTTCAACAAGAAAGTAAATAAGTATTGTAGTTGAAGAAGTGTGAATTTTAATTATATTATTTTTAATTGGATGATTTTGTGGCTGAGAATACATGTAATAAGATAAAATTTTAATTATATTAACTTTTAATTAAGTTTAAGTCTTATTTGAACCGAATTCATTTATCTAAAAAGGTGAACATGTAGTGTAGTAAACAATTTATAAAAAAAGACAATTTACATATTTGGTTTCTATTTTCATTTCTTTTATTTAACTTGCTCCTTATTTTGGTTCAATGGTCAATTAAATCCTATTTTTTTATTAATTTTTTGTTAATTTGATATTTTTTGTTAACGGTATTTAAATAATTTAAATAATTGGTTATTTTGGTACATTTAATAATCATATTGTAATAATATTTTAAATAATTGTATTATTTTAACAATTTAATCTAAAAATTATATTCAATTTATAATTATATTAAAAAATAATTAATAAAAATGTAAATTTTAGAAAAAAAAATATTAGTTATCTATAAAAAAATTAAATTTGGTCTCAATTTTTTAAAGGAAAAAAATTATTTCATTTCAACAAAAATTAGAATTAAATTGAACAAAAATAATGAATATAGAAATTGAAATAAACAAAAATAACAAATATAAATACTAAATTGGACAAAAGAAAACAACACAACAACAAACTGATTGACACGTGGACAATTTTTTAAAAATTTTAAACTTAGAAAAAAAACGGAGCTATATGTTGCATGCACTATTCACTAACGTTAAGTATTCAAACATCTCGTTAGCAAAAAATGACTAAATTGTCAAAAAAAAAATAGACGAAAATTAGGAACTAATTGAACACTGAACCCAAATGAAGACCAAATTAAACAAAAGAAACGAAAATAGGGACGAACTGTGTATTGAAGCCTTTAAACAATTTTAACAATTTTAACAATTTTCCTATTTTGTTTGATGATCCTAACGATTTTACTATGGCATAATTATGTGTAAAATCTGACTCTGAAATAGTGTGTAAAATCATTAAATCTTACAATTTTACGAGCTAAATCTTTATTTTAACGCTTCCAAGTATAAGTATGACTTTGTAAAAATTCTATCGGACAACAAACTACTATCTTTCATGATTTTTTGGATTAATTATGAGTATCTTTAACATTAATTACAAAATGACCATTGATATGAATGTTGATAAATAATCTTTTGCAATAGTAAACATTTGAACCTGTTCTGATCCGACCCAAGTCCGTCTGACAGTCATCGTTAAGAAAAATCATCACGTTCCTGAGGTATTGTCCGCTTTGGAGCTACGTGGAGTCTTGTCTCATTTTTGTCCTTAAAAGATGCCTCAGAGTGGCTAGGAGTATATTCCTCCCAAGCAAGGAGAGTTGTCGAGCCCCACGGTGGACACCAATGTTCCGATCTGACCCAAGTCGGTCCTACGCAGCCATCGTTAGGGACAACCACACGTTCCTGAGGTATTATCCGCTTTGGAGTGTGGAGCTCCGTCATGATTTTGTCCATAAAAGGCGCCTTATAAGGTGGAGGGAGGAAGGAGTATTTAGACTCGGCAGCCATCATTAGGAATGCCTTTTTTTTTCTCCAACGTACCTTAATACATTTCACGAGGTTCGAGTGGTTGGAACATCTCGGCACGTAGTGCCTAGGCAACACAAGTACACTCTTTCTTTTCTTCCCAATCAGTTATGCGCATTGTAGCCTCTAGTTTCACTTCGTTCACTACAAGCCTGGGGGACTGGTGTATAGGTAGGCCGATATTAACCTAGCCTAGCTAGCTATGGAGCAAGCCAGATATATCTCGACCCCATGGAGGTGGGAGGAAACATTTCCAACCCAGTAGGTGCAGGAAGAGATAGGCTGGCATGGCACAAAGGCTGGGTATATCTCGGCCCATTTGGTTATGTATATCCCGACCCAATGATGGGCATTGGGCAAGTGGGCAGGAGAGCTGGTGTACATGTCTGTAGGCAAGGGGCACATAATCTCAAGGAGAAAGAAATGAAACAATCCTTGACAGTTATGGTATGGTGTTAATGGAGCATATTAGTCTTGATGAAGAGAATAAGAATGGTCTGCGAATAATAATGATAGAATTGGGCAATGAGTAATATAAATTAGGGTCCAACAGCTAAAGGGAGGTATGCTTTTATAACTTTCTTACATACATCTCATATTGAATCACTATTTGACTTGAGCGTCGGAATGCCTGCAGGTACCCCACCTCTAGAGTTCGCAACGAAAGTAGTCCCAAAGAGTGTCCCAAGAAGAACAAGAGGAAAGCATTCCCAAGAAGAGTCCAAAGGAAAACAAGAGGAAAATTGATTGAAGGTTCTTGAGATCGCTTAGTTTCATACAAGAACATAACCTAATTATTTTAAATTTTTATTTAAATGATTTACTCGATACTTACATTTATTAAGTTTAAGTATATGAATTTATAAAACTCATGAAATCACATAAACAGTTCGTACATTTTTAGTTTAGTAGATACTTAAAATTGTTGTTTGTGAGTGCGCTAGATAAGGCTTTTAAGTTATTTTTCGTAATTTATTTAATTAAGTTTAAATATCATTTGAGTAAAATAATTTCATCTATAACATTTTGGAAAATTATCATTTTCCAACTGTTTAATAACTTTTTTTCAGACTCACTTTTCTCATAATGGACTTTACATTTTCAAAAATTGAATCGCCTAACTTTCCCAAAACTCACTTGCTTCATGTTCCTCCTCCCCTTTACCAGAGCATGCAGATAATGTAATTCCTCTTCTGGACACTGCAATCATATCTTTCAGTAATTGAGTTCCTTGACTGTTATACACATTATTACAGAAGATTGAAAAGAATGAAACAGTTTGTAACTAGTGAAAACATTTACCAAAAGTATTGTATGTATCATTAGGAAGGGGTAAATTTATTTTATATACATCACAAAATAAAATCTATTGACTTTGATCTAATAGATACAAATTGCAGTGACTTGCTTTCTTAATTAAATTCTGATATAAATGTCATGTTAGGTATAGAAAAAATCACATTAAAAGGAAATTAGTTAGATTGTATATCAATTATTTTAATAAGATTCTTTAGGATTTTCGATATGAAGCTTGGATGCAAAACATTTGCTACCAGTCACAAATCCTATTTAATAGAATATAGGGATTCACCAATCACTTAAGATACAAAATGAAAACAAAAACAATATGAGAAAAATATTGATGTTATATTTTGGGTTTGTATATCAATCCAGTGTGATGTTTAGTTAAACTCTCTGCATACTAATGCATTGATTTTAAGGAGCAATACATAAAGAAAAAAGTAATATTATAATTGAAAAAGTATACATAAAAAAATCAGATATGAAAGAAAAAATAAAAAATATAACACGCCCAAGAGCAATACATAAAGAAAAAAGTAAGATTATAATTGAAAAAGTATACATAAAAAAAAAACAGAAATAAAAGAAAAAATAGAAAATATAACACACGCCCAGTGGGACTCGAACCCACAATCGCTTGATTAGAAGTCAAGCGCCTTATCCATTAGGCCATGGGCGCTGATTTGAAATATTCTTGTCACATTTAGTATTGTTATGTACAGTATTCAGAGATAAATTAGATTTTTGAAACATTTTTATTTCAGTTTTTTTTAATTAATTATTTTCAGTTTCAATAGTTTTTAATTACGAAAATTTATTTTTACATCCAATAATAATATATGATATGCTATTATATACATTTGTACCAGAAAATATAAAATAAAATAATTAAAATAATAAGAGCTTATTCTAGTGTATCAAGATTTTTAATAGATTGTGTTAAAAATTTAGAATTTGATTTCATATCTCCAAGTTCAATTTTAGATAACCGGGTATTTTAATTTACTGATTATTTATAATACTTGTTGGTATGAAATTAATAGTCTTTATGATTTTGTTGACATTAAGAGTGGGTTAAAATATATACTAATTCATTTTACATAACTTAAAGTAGAGCTGTCAAAATGGGTTGGAATTTACGACCAACCCGATTTACCATGGGTTCGGGCCGGATTGGGTTGAAAGTTTTTTACAAATTTTAATACGGGTTGATTTTTGATCCAACTTATTTAGAATTCGACTCATCCGGGTTAAACCCGGCCACACAAGTAAACTCACTAATATGTCTGATTTATGTAAACACAGAAAATAAGGAAAAAAAAAACACTAAATAACTAATATATTGACCTTACAATACCTGAGATTAAAACATTGTGAAACCTTATCACAAGATTAATTTTATAACTCTAATCAAGTTTGCAACTAGAAAAGAAAAGAAAATAAACAATACAAGAAAATATCATTCATCATAAATTCAATGCAATAGAGAATAAAGACAAATGTGATCATATAATAAACTTCTTGAACTAAATATTTGAGTCACAAGAACAAAGTAAGAAATTGCATATTACTTTGTAGATAATATGCGATATCTATTACATATTAAAAAAAAAAAGATACCACCAAAATTACTTCAATATCCATTTTCTTTTATTGACACATGCCAAAAAATTTAGTTTTTTCGTCATTTTAAAACTCTGGTACAAAATAACCCGGGTTCAAATCCTACAAAAATCAATTTGTTTTTATTTTCTCATTTATTTATGATTTCAGATATAATATTAATTATAAATAATATTATTATTTGTAATATTTTTATAAGTATTAGGATTTCTAATTATTAATAATATTATTATTATAAATATTATTTATAGTGATAGTAGTAAATTATAACAAATATTAATATTATAATAATAATAATAATAATTGTTATTATTATTATATGTTACTATTATATATTATTACTATTAGTATTATTAACATTATTAGTGGTAAAGTTATTACTCTTATTTGTAATATATAATAATAATAATATTATTATTATATATTTTTGTTAGTAATTACGTCTTTGTGAGCCAGTTAGACGTAGATGTGTCATTATCACTACAAAAATAATAATTTTTAACGTCAGTTAAATCGGTTATTTAGTGGCGGTTTTAACCGCCACTATTTTATTTTTCGTCAGTTACCTAACCGACGTAAAATTTGGCGCCACAAAGTATTACAGTGTTGGTTTAATATAACCGCCGGAATAACCGCCACTAAAATATTTAAAGTCGGTTTTAACCGCCTCTAAATTAGCTTTTAAAAAAAATTATATAGTATTTAACGGCGGTTACAACCGTCAAAAAAATAATATTATTTTTAAAAATTACTCAATATTTAGTGGCAGTGTTAACCGCCTTTAAATTAAATTTTAAAATTTTTCATGTAATATTTGGTCGCCGCCACGAAAATAATTACTTTTTTTAAAAAAAAAATATTTAATTTTATTCATCTTGATCAATTATTGTCCGATCATATTCTCCAAATTTTTATTTGAGTGGCTCAAATAAAATCAAAGGATAAAGACAATAGTTAAGTTAAGGAAAGCATCCTTAAAACTTCTATACAGGAATAATAAAATGTTTAAATATACTACCTTTATTAAAAAATTATAAACAACAGTTTGTTAAACAAGGTCTTTCTTAATAAAATGAATAATTTTAAAAAAAAGTAGTAATGGTCTTTTCAAAACGCTTCAACAACATTTACCCGAGCAAAAAACAAAAACACATTTGTGGTCAAGGAGACAAATTAATGGAACCAATATGTTGTCAGATAAAACTATTAATTTAAGTACTTCTCAAAGTCTCAAATTGTGACCTCTTAATCCTACTTAATTCATTTTCATTACCACGAAAGAGCGTATTTTCTTCATTTGGAAAATGATTTAGAGGCAGCCTTAATGTTAAGACACACAAAAAATCTCTTGTCATGTCATAAAAACTGAACTTTCTTCACGCAAATGTTGTCCTTTCAAAGATGGAGTTCCTTTGGACCTTTATTCCATGAAAACCTTGATCATCTTATTCATTGACCTGAAAATTTCACATAATGGTGAGTAGGCTTAAAGATGCATGTGAAGTGAATTGCATTCGCATTACTCAAGAAAAGTTAGCATGCATTCTGCATACTTTTAGAATACCGTGTCCTACCAAAGATAGATGCAGTGTCCTACCAAAGAATCTCCTCCTAATAATTACTTTTAATCAGCTAAAGCAATTTGTTTCAGATATGAAAGAAGCATTATGTTTTAAATGAAGTAAGAAATTAGACCTTACATTTTTTTTCAGTTGTACTAAAAGCTTCTTAGTGAGCCATATCAGGGTTCTTAGCCTTTAGCCTCTTAATCTATTATCTGAATTAAACTAATACTCTCATTATAATTCAAAGTTTGAAAATTCAGTTAACCCTCCTGCCCAAGAGTGCAGTTTATACAGATCAAAGTACCTCAAATATGTGTAATTAGAGTATGATCTTCTTCCCAAGTTCATAAAATTTGTCACAGGGGAATAGACTTAAGGCTTGTACTTCCTTACCCAAGCTAAATCAATCTTTGCAAGCACCGCAATTCCATAAAGGAAGTACCCCATATTATAATGATGATCATTATAAACACCAAATCCAAAATCTGCTCCTTAATCTTTGGTGAAAAGGGTGAGCTAGCCATTAACAACTCCCATCACCCTTTCTTTTCCCATTTATACTTTCCACAAAATGGATTTGTGAATGTTGCATCCCCAGACAGGATAACAAGAGCTGAACCTACAGAGGATTACCTCGTACTTAAGGTCAGAATCAGGCAATAGTGCTATCCTAATTATGCTAGTAAGCTTGTCAGATGTAATATCAGAAAGGGTACTAAAAGGGTACCACCATCAAGGCTACAATTTTCATCAGGGTGCTTTGGAAGATTTCCAGATGTTACAATATGTACAAATGTTTTAACAGAGAGCATAGTCAATACATTAAAACAAGATAAAAAAACACATTCTTATCCAAGTGTAAAATAAAATTTATACCTCTCGTTTCATTATCCATCTTAGTTGATTCACTTTCAAATCTGGCAAACTCTTCATACTTCACCAAATCAATTTCTTCTCTTTAAAACTTTTCAGTTGGGGCACGTCCTGCATAGTTTCCACACATGTACTATAAACATCCAAAATTGGCAATGTACAAGTGCACCAGACAAGAGTTTGCAAAACTTATAGTTGTTATGTGAAATTTCAGAAGAAAAACTAATCTATAAAGGATATTTTCTTCAAGTGAAGTGGTTTTGTAGATGTATTGTGCAATAAAAGTTGCATGTCTTTATATGTCTCTCAGTTCATGCAGAGTGAAAATTGTAGAAAGAATTGTAAATATAACATATAGTTAAATTAAAAGTCAATCAATTCACATTCAACAAACCAAACTCCAAGAAAATTAATTCTGTAAGATTCACATTAAAAGACAAATTTGGCAAAATTGAGCAGTGAAACTTATTTTAGACTCACTTAATCTCTCACTGCATTCGTTGTTTTTCTTAGAGGAGGCCATTAAACCCATGCCTTTAATCCATCTGGAACCACTATAACTACATGGAAAAGAAAACGATTTAAGATTTCCTCAAATAATAAAAAAATACCTATAAAAGGAACAAATCAATTACTTTATCTTACTCTTTCTCTCTTTGCGCAAATAAGAAAAATTACAGGGACTTGATTGATGAATGAACTGTAGAAAATCAACTTGAACCAATTAAAAAACACATCAGAAAGTAGTTTGAATTAGGGTTTACAAAATTTGAAACTTCAAATGAAAAACAAAATTGAAATCGACTTAAGAGAAAATCTACTTACACTTAGAGAATAACACTAATGAAAAGGTGTAAATCCACAAAGAGAAGATGACTTACACGGTACACGGGAGAATGGCTTCCGCAAGGAGAAATGCTATGAAGGAGAAGAGAAGATGATGCGGATGAAAATCGGAGGAACTTTATAAGTACGTATGAAAAAACTGTAGAAGAAAATGTATCATGTACCTGCTTCACCTCCCTGCTACTACTCACCAAACGAAAGCAGTTGGAATACGTATAAAAAATTACAGTCGATTTTAAACCGACTATAAATCTTACAGAATTTTTTATATTTTTGTGTATAGTGTCATTTTATTATGACCGCCACTACTTGACTGCCATTAAAAATTACTTTTTTACTAGTGTATGTGTAATCCTAATTTTTTTGTCTTAAACTTAAAAAAAAGTATATTGATAAATATATGATTAGTTTAAAATTTCACTCCAACATGTCATTGTTGATGTTCATACCCATTCAAATTTGAAGGATTTGTCCACCATTATTGAATTATGTCAATCTTTGCCAAAACAAACAAATTAAAGATCTTTTACTTGATTGATTGTCTAATTCATTTTATTTAACTCTTAATGTTTCATTTTCTACAACGAAGATTATCAAAACAAAATTTGGAATAAGATGAAAGATGAATTTCTTGAACACAATATGATTATTTACATTCAAAAAGGAATAACTGGAGATTTTTATTCCGAATAAATTATTGATGAGTTCAAAATTTTTTACTATAAATTATTTTGGCTCCTCCAAAATTATTGGTCAAGATCCGTCACAGGTTATTATTATTAACTATAATTATTAATCATTATTACTATCAACTATAAATATTATTATCATTATTATTAATTATAATTATTTCTATTATTATATTACTATTATTATTATTATTATTATTATAATAGTTATTATTATTATTATTATTATTATTATTATTATTATTATTATTATTATTGTTTTTATTATCATTGTTAGATACATATCTTACTTTTACTTACTATGTAGGAATCATGTTTCCTTTACTTGTCATTTTTATTTGTTTTGTTGTTCATTTATCTTTCCATTTGAACAATTATTTCAATTTTAAAAAAATATACTAAAATTAGTAAAATAATAAAACTGAAAAATAATTTTTTTATTATAAATAATTATTTAAATTTAAAATTTAATAATTAAGAGGATAAAATTGATAAAATAAAAAGGACATCAAAGATGTTTATCCCTTTATATATGTAATTGTATTAATATTAATATTATTATTATTAGTAGTAGTATTAGTATTATTTTTTTTATCACTACACGATATTATTATAGTGATATTATTATTATTATTATTATTATTATTATTATTATTATAATTAGACACATATTTTACTTTTATTTACTATGGGATCATATTTCAATTACTTCCTTTTTGTATTTGTTTTGTTATTCATTTTATCTCTATATCTTGGTATTTCTTGAATTGAAAAAAATAGTTACTAAAATTAGTAGAATGATAAAAGTGACAAATAATTTTTTATTATGAATAATTATTTAAATTTAATAAATAATAATTAAGAGGATAAAATTGTAAAAACAAAAAAGGACATAAAAAATGTTAGTGGATTATTATTATTATTATTACTATTATTATTATTATTATCACTATGGGATATTATTATAATGGTATTATTATTATTATTATCACTACGAGATATTATTATAATGATATTATTATTATTATTATAGTTAGACACACATCTTAATTTTATTTATTATGAGATCATATTTTAATTAGTTATCCTTCTTAATTGTTTTGTTGCTGATGTATATCTTTATATATAATTATAGATTATTAGTATGTCAACATTAGCCTTGGTATTTGCATTGACATTAATATTTATAACATAAAAATTATTATTATTATCATTTGTTTGTTATTATTAGCAATGGCGGAGCATCTTAAGGGCTGGGAGGGGCCATGGTCCCCCCAAGATTTTTGAATATTTTTAATGTTATATACATTTTGAAAATTTTGATTTTTTTTTAATTTTTTTTAAATTATAAGTGATATATTTTATAAATAGATAAAAATTAAATTGTTTGTCTTTTTATTTCTTTTATAAAATATAACCAATTAATGTTAATTGTAAGGCCCTCTTTAAAAATCTTTTAATTCTTTCTGTCCTAAAGATAGTGGGCCGCCCTTGTAAGTGGTATATTCTTTCTGCCCTAAAATATAACCATTATATTTTTCCTTTAATATTTACACTTCTCAAGTTTTTTAGTAATGTATGATAAATTATTTTTAATATTATTTTAAAAAATTGGTATATTGATGAAGAATAAAAGAATAAATTCATTATTCAAAAGTGATAAAAGTGAAGCGATTCGTGAAGATGAAAACAAGATAAATTATATTTTTTACAACATTAAACTAAAGATCAAATTATTCAATTAGAGAAACCAATTCTTAAAATATTATACTAATGATCCAACAATCTAATGATTAAAGAATTATATTATTTTGGCCCCTCCAAAATTTGTGTCTAAGATCTGTCACTGATTATTAATATCATTATTATTATTATTATTATTATTATTATTATTATTATTATTATTATTATTATTATTATTATTATTATTATTATTATTATTATTATTATTATTATTATTATTATTATTATTATTCATAGTGATGTTATTAGCATAAGTTCTTTTTTTTAATTATAAAAAATGTTATTATACTAAATTCTTTTGCTAAATAGATTTATAATCTTTTAAAAAATTTATAATTTATAATTTATATTATTATTATTATTTTTAATGGTTAAATAAATATAATAACAATAATATTGTTATTCTAAACATATTTGAAATAAATAAAAAAATATACACGAGTCATATACTATTATAATTATTTTGTAAAATTAATTAATTGCACCATATTATGATATTAATTTTATTTATTATATTTAAGACTGAATTTACACTTCATTTCATTAATAATAACATTTACAACAATATGATCTAATTTTCATAGTATTTATTATTTTATTTTTATATTATTGTTATTATTATTAATTATAACTCTAATTATTATTATTATTATTATTATTATTATTATTATTATTATTATTAACTATAATTGCTGTGATCAACTATAATTATCATAACCAATATTACTACCAATTATAAGTATTATTATTATCATTATTAACTACAATTATTTCTATTATTATATTACTAGCATTATTATTATTACTACTACTATTATTAATTAGAACTATAATTATTATAATAGTTATTATTATTATTATTATTGTTTTTATTATTATGGTTACATATACATTTTACTTTTACTTACTATCTATGAATCATGTTTCAATTACTTTACCCTTTTATTTTTTGTTGTTGTTTATTCATCTTTACATTTGAATAATTATTTCAATTCAAAAAAATAGTTACTAAAATTAGTGAAATAATAAAACTGAAAAATAATTTTTTTATTTTAAATAATTATTTAAGTTTAAAATATAACAATTAAGAGGACAAAATTGAAAAAACAAAAAAGGAGACCAAAGTTGTTTATCTCTTTATATATGTAGTTGTATTATTATTATTATTATTATTATTATTATTATTATTATTATTATTATTATTATTATTATAGTTAAACACACATTTTACATTTATTTACTACGAGATCATATCTCAAGTACTTACACCTTTTTCTTTATTTTGTTGTTCATTTTATTTTTATATCTGTGTAATTATTTGAATTAAAAATATAGTTACTAAAACTATTAAAATGATAAAATGAACAAATAATTTTTATTATGAATAATTATTTTAATTTAACAAATAATAATTAAGAGGATAAAATTGTATAAACAAAAGAGGATACAACAAATGTATATCTCTTTACATATGTAGTTATTGTATTATTATTATTTTATCACTATGATATATTATTATAATGATATTATTATTATTATTATTATTATAGTTAGACACACATTTTAAATTAATTTACTATGGGATCGTATTTCAATTACTTGTCATTTTTATTTGTTTTGTTGTTAATGTATATCTTTATATATAATTATAGATTATTATAGTTGACATTATTCTTAGTGTTAGCATTAATATTAATATTTATAGCATAAATATTATTATTATTATTATTATTATTATTATTATTATCATTATTATTTTTATTATTATTATTACTATTCATAATTGTGTTATTATTTTAAGTGTGTCTTTTTAATTATAGAAAACGTTGTTATACTAAATACTTTTGCTAAATAAAATTTTAATTTTTTAAACATTTTATAATTTATAATTTATATAATATTATTAGTAGTATTTTTAATGGTTAAATAAATATAATAACAAATATATTATTATTTAAAAAAATTAAAATAAAAAATACACGCACAGATCATAGGCTATTATAATTATTTCGTAAAATTAATTAATTATATTATACTGTGATATCAATTCTATTTATTATATTTAAAACTGAAATTATTATTGCATCACTTAGATTTATTAATTACTTTAATAACAACATTTACAACAATATAACTTAATTTTTCATAATATTTCATCACATAATACTTTCAATATTTTATTATTTTAATATAGGGATGACAACAAGACGGGGCAGAGACAAGTTTCACTATCCCATACTGATCCCCATAGAAAAAATTCATCATCATTCTCATACCCAACCCAACGGGTATCAAACTTTTGTCTCATCCTCATCCTCACAGGGTAACGGGTATATATTTGTACTCATACCCATACCGACTTTCTTACTGTTTTAATATTAATTAATTATTATAAAATAATAAAAAATTATGACAAAGGAAACATAATATTATCAAATATTCAATATTAAGAGGAGTGTTGTTTCTCCAATATCAAATATTTGTAAAGAAATTATGTTATAATTGTATATATTTTAAATTAGAAAACCAAATAAAGTTTCATGAGAACCAAAACTTCTGTTAAATTTGCAAACATTAATGAATTGTAGCTGATAAAATTTAATTTGTAAAAAAATATAAAACGAACACAAATATTCAGATTAAAATATATGTTAAATGCATCTTTACTTCAATTTTATTTTTTAAATTCTAATGAATCTCTTTTTTATATACTAATAAAAGTTATAATAAATCACTTGACCCAAATAACAAATAACGCAAAGAACAAATATTAAACTAATAATAATAAATTTTTAACATAAATATTGTATCTTTTGAACTTCAATATTATAGTAAATAAAATTTATTTATACAATTATAGTGACAAAATCAAAGTATGATAATCAGCGGCAGAGCTCTCAAGGAGCAGGTGGATTGAATAATTTAGTTATGATTGAATAATTTGATAAATTCAAGAATATGAAAAAATAATGGATAATTCTTCGTATATGTATAGTTTCTTTTATAGTTATAACTATACTAAATTATCTATTTATTTTTTATTGAATCAGTAACAATAATGTTAAATATATAAATTTGAAGTATATTATTTTGGCTCCCCTAATAATTTTGGTCAAGATCCACCATTGATGATAATGAGTTAAAATATAAAAGGTAATTATATAAAATATATCAACATAATATTTTACATTATGAAAATAAAAATATTAAAAAATTATCAAATGTGTGTCTTAGAAACAATTTGAGAGACCATTGAATGAAATCACACGAAGGAAAACAACTATATAATCAAGGATATGATAAAACGAAAAATACTTTAGAGATCTAAAAAAAACTTTTTAAATATCAACATAACCAATGTTTTAGAAATAACGAAAATTGTTTTAGCGAAACAAAATAGTTCTTCAAATGAAATAATAATAATAATAATAATAATAGAGTAAAAAAGACAAATTTTTTATATTACGTAGTATTTTGACGGGTATGAGGATGAGGACGGGACAAATATGTACATCCCCATATCTATACCCATACCCAGTTAATGTCGGGATTCCCGTCAAAACGGGTACGGGTTCAGGCAATACCCACGATAAACGAGTTTATTTGTCATCTCTACTTGGGTCACAAGCTATTATAATTATTTCGTAAAATTAATTAACTGCACTATATTTAATATCAATTTTATTTATTATACTTAAAACTGAAATTATTATTACATCATTTAGATTTACTACTCACTACTTCATTACTTTAATAACAACATTTACAACAATATAACATAATTTTCATGATATTTCATTACATAATATTTTACTACTTAATATACAAAATAAATAAAAAATACAAGCCGTGCGTACGCACGAGGGCCAGTCTCCTAGTTTTTTTAGTAAAAACTCAAACAAATGTTGATTATTTCGACTCAATCTCTAATAGTAAAAAGATGGTATGAATGAATGTATTTGCAGAGAGAATAGAGAAAGATATGATATCTTGAAAATCAAGGGTCATAATTTTAATGTTTACAAAAAATGAGAAACACAATAAAATTGAATTGTGTTTAAAAATCTTTTTAAAACATTTTTGTAGCATATTATCTAATACTAGGTAGTCAAACAATGGTTTGCATGACACAGTTTATTAGTGAGTTTTCAAAATTCTTTTTCACAAATACTTTTCTTCATTGTGTAATGCAAACAAAATAACATGCAACATAATATTAGAAAAGGAAATATTACTCAATATTTTTATACCAATTTTTCCGATAGCGTCAACTAGTCAAGTTTCACTATATAAACTACTGCTATGAAGTACAAACAAGTATTCTATGAAGTACAAACAAGTATTCTTTCAAGTCGAAGCAAGTCCTGATTAACCCCTGCAAGTATTGTTTCATAACGTAGCTACTACTAGCTAACAGACCAAGTATTCTTTCAAACTTAACCACTTCTGACTAAAAAATTCGAATATTATTCAAATAGAAAAAACCACTTAAAACTTAACATGAATATTCTTTAAAAAACAAGTCACTTTTAAATCAAGATAAAGAAATTTCTTTGTGATCAACAAACCAAAGGTTTCACTCATTAAAGAGGGATTGTGTCTTTCAACGTTTACAAGGTTAAACACTCTTTACTAGTTTGCTAAATGTTGAACACAAATTGTGTTCATAGAATGCTTTTTTTCCATATAAATATTTTGACATAGTGTCATCACTTACAAATAATGATTTGTCTCGTTTTGTTCTTCTTTGAAGAATGTATTTAAATAGACACTTGAATAAAGTAGTCATTGCGGTATCTCTTTTGGCCATTAAATAGCTTTGAGCTTATTTTGAATATTTTTTTCTTTTATAGTTTATTGAGCTTGATTGTTAAAAAGCATTAAATTACTTCAGACAACATTAATTATTCTTTTGTTCTTCACACAACATCCTTAATAGCCGGTAGTACTTATCTCCATAGGTTGTAAGCTTCTTACCACAAATCATACTAAATATGTACACTCTACTAGGCAGATATTTAGAATATTATTGAAATATTTTTATGTCAAGTTAGTTAGCATACAAAACAACTTTAATTCAATTTCGAAAAGATCTTTGAATGCAATTGTCTTTGATGCAAATCTTCTTAAGAATAGATTATGAAGACAGTTTTGCAACACAAAATTAAGCTTCAATAATATTTTGTTATGTTTACATTAGTTTAAAGTTTGTTTTTACTTATCAACGCTTATTAGACGAAGTGAAAAAAATTGTTTAGTGTTTTGTTCTCTATTAGGAGAAGCCCTTGCATAATATGTTTTTTTTTCTATAAAACGTCTATTGGATACAACTTCATCATGTTTTATACTTTTATACTATAAAGTCATAGGACTATTAAATTTTACACTAACATAATATGTTAAAGTTTAACCTTTAAGTGATTTTAATACAATGTTTTAATCGTCAAAACAAAGACAACTAAAATATTCGAGATTTAAGTGATTTTAATCAATTATAAATTCATTTTAAAATAAATAAAAGAAAGTGAGATTCACAACTTTAGCTTAACTTATTTTTATCTATTAATGTGTAATTTTAATTTATTAATTATCTTTTTGTAATTCTAACAAATTTAACAACATTTTAACATATTAAAACATTTCAATCTATTAAAATAATTGAAAACAAGAAAGTGAATTCAAAATACTAAAAATACTCTATTGTATTAAGATAAAAAGAAACACTTGTAACGTGGAAAAGAAAAACTCAAAAACCATCAACAAAAATAAAACCAAAACATCATTCCACAACAGTTAAGTCTTCAACAAAAAACAAAAAAGTGTTAGAATAAAAAAAACCTTCAATCATAGGTTAAATTTAACAAACATAAAATTTTCAGATCATCACACTTTTTATTATTTTGTCTTATATATATAGTAGCATAAACACAGGCGCGATAGCGCTGTGTGTATGATTTTTTAAATATGCGTAATATTATATCAGTAGGTGATAATATTATAATGTTAATAAGTTAATATATAAACTAAAATTATATTTATTAAAAATAAAGTGAAATATATTAGAACAGATGACAGAATAATCATTGATAAATAAAGAAAAAAGGAAAGAATGAGAGATAGCCGATTTTAGAAAAAGACCGTAAAAGTAACGGTCAATTTTTAAAAATTTAATAAATTATTATATTTAAAGGGTAAAATCGGTATTTTAAAATGTGGACACAAAAAGAGAATCCCTTTATATATTGTTATATATATATTACTAATTTTTTTGTGTTTTTATTATATGAAAATAAGGTTATTAAATATATTATTTATTATGTATTGTTTTGAAATTATGCGGTAATAAAAAAATTATAAAAGTAAACATTATTAGATGTAATTTTCATTTAATATTCAATTTGAAATTTTTTTTTTATATAATTTACTTAAATGAATATTTTTATGGAATATAAAATTACAAAAAGGAAATGTAAAATTCAAAAGCACGCCCAGTGGGACTCGAACCCACAATCGCTTGATTAGAAGTCAAGCGCCTTATCCATTAGGCCATGGGCGCTGATTTGTTTGAGAAGCTAAATCGAAGGTTGATAATAGGGATTTAGGAAAAAGTTAAGATACCAAAGTAAAGAGAACTGATAAATTAAGCCTAATTTGATGGATCAATTCAATTAGTTTATAAACTAGATTAAGCTATATTGAAAAATAACAGGTCAATTTTTAACTTTCTTTTTGAATATGCAATGGTTAAGTTGAGAATAGATTTTATGGATGAACCACATTTTAAATTAATAATTATAATTTTAAAAGTTGAAATTAGGTATGAGAAAAAAAGGTTACTTGCCTAAATCTGCAATATTCGAAAAAGAAAATCAGTGTGTAATTAGTTTACTTCAAATTACTTCAAGTCAGGTTGTATTAGACTGAAAACTTCGAGTCAAAATGGATTAAAATGGTTAAATATAAAATTTGAATAAAAAATGTGCAGATACCAAACTCGATATGAAATTTTAAATATAAAAGTAAAAGTTTTATTATTAACCTTAGCGTTTTTAAGTTGCAACTAACATCTATAATTATTGTTTTATCATCTTGTCCCTACCTTTTCTCCTACCATACACAATGTCATTCCTCAAGATAACTGTTAAAAGCAGATTTGTCTAACATAACCCAACCAAGACCAGGGGTGAATTGGTTATTGAATCTTTTACTGACTTTAGATGAATCTTGAAGGTTTCTTTAATCTTTGTACCCCAAATAACTAGTTTTACAGTTCTGTGTTAATGGACTGATTAAAGCAATTGAGAAAGGCATAAAAGATAAGAGAAACAAAGAACACAACAATTTATATCCGTTCGATTCAAGATGAATCTACGTCTAGTCTTCTTCTAAGCAACTCACTTAGGAGGATTCCACTAAAACAATAGAGATACAAAAATTACAAGAGTATCTATATAATTCAAGACCCTAAAGACTAAGGAGATTGATCTACAAATCAAGAACTCCCCCTAGATGCAATGCATCCACACAATTGCACCTAGACCTTCACTTCACATAGTAAATCAACTGTAAACATAAATACAATAGAAAAGAAACAAGGAACGAATACACCTAGTGGATGTGTAGATTTATCACTTGATCCTAGATCCAAGATTGACCCACAAAGGTTGAATCCAACAACAATCTTCTTGAATGTCCAATTGAATGATCTCCCAAGCAAGCACAAGAAATTTGTGAATCTTGATCTCAGAAAAGAAGTCTCTCAATTCATTTCTCAATAATTCAGTTATTTTTCTCTCTGTCTCAAAACTGATTTTAGAAACTAGTTTTATATAAAGTTTTGCTGCAGTTATTAATAGATTAGGAATTTACCTAATAGATTATCGTGAGTGTATTTTCACTGCATCAGTGCAGTGCTCTCAACTAATCTATTATTTAAGTAACTAATCTATTTACGAGTTCTGCTTTCAGTCATATTCAAGAGTTTGATAGCTGATACAATTTAATGCAAATTTGTTTTACATGTAATTCTAGATCTACAACTCATAAGCTAAACAATCAAATATGAATTTTAAATGTAAAACTCGAATTGTAGTGGATTGATAATATTGGACTCGTATCCAACCAAACCACTTAATGCTCAATCCTAGTTGAAACTTATATTTTGTTATTAAAATTCTTGCACATATTAGAATTTGTGTATATCACATTATAATACCTAAACATTTAAATTAAATTTATTTACAAATTTTAAATTTTATTTTATTTTTTAAAATTTAGAAATTATTTTTAATACTCTTAAACTTTTTAAATTGATCTAAACTAGTCATTCGTCTCTTTTAAGATTAGCTCAAGTCAACATAATTTTTTCACTTACATACTAAATCAGACTAAATAATTCATTATAGAAAAATTAAAATTACCCACTGATAATAACATACAAATTTAAGTTAGTAGAGAAACCAAAATTTACAAAAGGATATTATCTACAAATCAATATCCATATGTAAAATAAAGTTACATACGAATTATTTGGTATTTAATGTAGGGATATTTTTTAAAGGATATTTTTTTAATGATATATGGATATTTGGATAAGTGAAGATATACATTATTAGAATTTTATACACTAATTTTATACGCAGGAGATGAGGTTCTGGTTCAAATAGCGAGAGACTTCCTTTTACGGTACCTTGAGAAGAGAAATAGTGAATTAGGATTTTTGAGAAAAAGAGAGGCAATTAGGATAAACTTTCTAAGGGTCTCAATTGGCTCAATCTCACATTACTCTTACTATCAAAATTCAATTATTATTAATCATTAATATTTTAATTTTGAAAATATTAAATTTAAATAAATAGAATAACAAATTTAATATATATGAATATATTAAATAATGATGTCAACATTTATATAGAAAATAAAGTTATTTTCCAATTCATAAATGTAATCATTAATATTCTTAAATAACTTAATAGTAAACCATTAATTGATAATACAAATTTATATTATAAAAATATTATTTAATAATAATAATAATAATAATAATAATCTCATACTAAAAAAAAGAGAATTTGAAATAAATATTTTTATTACTAAAATTATTTTTGAAAATAAAATCTAAATGAATAAATTAATTAATTAACAAAAAAAATTTAAAAATAATAAAATATCAATAATCAATAGAGATAAAAGTCTAATACTATAAACAAAAATTGAGATAAATATTTTTAAAATTAAAATTAAATAAAAGTTAAAAAAATTAATTTGTATAATTAAAATCATTATTATTATTATTATGTTTTAGTTTTGTAAATATTGAATTTAAATTTACAGAATAATTTTTTTTATAATCTTAAATCAATAATTAATAATGATAGAATGAATTAGTTAAAATTCAAATAAATGAAATGAAAATTTTGCTATAAATGAAATCTATTATATTACAATATTATAATTCAAATAAATGGAATAAAAGTTTTGCTATAAATGAATTTATTATCTATTATAATCTATTATATAATAATATTATTTTATAATATAAAAAGAAGTTATTAGGAAATTTATTTCATTATCTATTTTATTTTGTTGAGAATTTTCACAAAAGTTAGTTTTTTAATTATTTGACATTTTTTATTTCCTTTTTACTTATATTTATTTTGTTGTCACGTGTGTACGAAAGTTATTTTATCTTTTTATGCGATTATTTAATTTCTTAATTTTATTTATTTATATTTAGTTTTCTTGTCATATGTGTATAGAATTAAATTTACTTTTTTATTTTTTTATTTTATTTTTAAACTAATTTACCTATACTATTTTTTTATTCTCAACGTTATCCTTTTATATTTTCTAATTAATTGGTATTTTATACTATTTTTATAGTGTTATTTTCATTTTTTTAATTTTATCCAACTTAATAATTTAATATATAATAAATTATTACTTTGGATCCTAAATAGAAGTATTATTTTCTCAAATTTAAAATTATTATTTTAGCTCTTAAATAGAACTATTCATTTCTCAAATTTAAAAGTTTTATATCATTTAATATATAATAAATTATTACTTTGGATCCTAAATAGAAGTATTATTTTCTCAAATTTAAAATTATTATTTTAGCTCTTAAATAGAACTATTCATTTCTCAAATTTAAAAGTTTTATATCATTTAATATATAATAAATTA
>Ga0214544_1006091_pt1 | contig 22653 bp, 19 predicted proteins | sample CNSS3metaG_FD_160074 | JGI IMG/M metagenome (GOLD analysis project Ga0214544, IMG submission 160074) | Root nodule microbial communities from cowpea collected in UCLA plant growth center, Los Angeles, California, USA - CNSS3 | ecosystem: Host-associated > Plants > Roots > Nodule | place: USA...
CGTTCATATTTTTTAATTTAAAGTTTAACAGTTTTTAAATTTTATTATTTTTAGTTTAATTTATTTTTTAATATATTATATAAAAACAAAATTTTATATTTATAGTAATGTTTAATTTTATTTTTTAAACATATATTAAAAATACTTAAGATATAAATTAAATTAAAAATACTTAAACTTCAAATTAAAAATATATTAATTTGTTTAATTTTATTTATAATTTATGTTCTCTAAATTTTAAATTTATTTTTTCTTATTTATTTTTTATGTTTTCAAATTTCTTAATACATATTTAAAAATAAAATAAAAAATTAATTTAAATTATTTTTTAATTTTATGTATAATTAAAAAAATAAACTTACTTTAAATATAATTAAAAAATAAATATAAAATATAAAAAAAATAAAAATAAATATATATATATATATATATATATATATATTTTGACATTTGAAAATCTAAATTTATCATTGGATATCGATATCTGGAAGTATTTCACATGAAATATTTTTAAGGAAAGTCAATATCAGAAAGTAATTTTGGGGTGTGATGTGCGTAGTATTTCTCAAATGGTTAAAAAAATATTTTTGAGTTTTAAAAAATTATTAGAGGTGGAGAATAAATCTTGGAGGTGCAGAAAGAATTTCCAATTTCTTATTCTCTTTGTCAAGATTTCTTTGTCCTTTTAAACTTTTTTTGCATAAAAAAAATTGATACCAATTATCCAAACTATTATGATTTGTTTACATATATTTAAAATCTTAATCAATTGGTTGTTTTATTAGGAATTTGACATATGAAAATGGAGTATTTTAAGATTTTGCAAAGGAGATGATGTCTTTTTATATGGATTTGACCTATATTTTATTGGTATTGAATTTTTCAGTGAATTTGAAAAACACATTAGTGAATGTGAATATGTAGTATATGTATTACCTTTTTATAAGATAATTATTTTTCATTTTTTCATTTTGTTTTTTTAAGTAATTGAATTCAAAAGCTTTGTTGTTTGAGTTAACCATGGATCTAAGTTCTATTTTAATAGGAATTTGCAAAATTCCAAGCACGTTTGATGAAAAAAATGGACTAAATTATCAAGTTAATATATATTTTTTTTTGTTGCAAACTTTGTGAAGTCATTTGAATTCTTTTTGTTTGATACATTCTATCTTTCTTTAATTTCAACCTTTTTCTAAGTTTCTATTTGATTTATAATTAGGTTGATTTTATAATAGTATACGTCATAGAAAATAAAGGGGCCTAAATTATCTTAGATTTCTTCGTTCTAAGCTCAATGAATATTTCATTCTAAAGTAAAATAACAAACTCTTTCAATAATGAAATAAACTAATATAAAAATTTGTTAATTAAGATGCACAATATTAAGTATTAGAAGAATCAATTTAATTCTTACAACATGAGTTGTTAATTCGATGCTGTATTTATTAAATTGTATTAAAGCAATCAAATGGTCCTGGAGATGACACATTCAACTATCTTAGGACTCTGTAGTTCACCTAATCGCATAAATAATACATTTTTAATGGAAAATATAAATTGTTAATATCTTAATTTTTTATAATTTTTATTGAAAAAATATTACTTTCGAGTTCGATCCGGTCCACCACGAGTTGGTGGATTAAATGTAACATCCAAAAACTGAATAACCTCAATTTAATAAAACATCACATACATGAATATTCAAAGAGTACGAGGTTTAGGGTATAAAGGTATGCAATACATCAAATATACCCAGGTTACAAGAAAAAAGGCTCCACACGGCCCAAACAGAAAGATGTTGGAAAGACAAATAATCATACTAGGTCTTGTTCAGACGAGAAAAGTCATAACTAATAAAAGTACTCCAGCAATGGGTCCCACAGTGGGCCCAATACCATCCAATCCATCAAGCTGCAGCATCCCTAATATCCTCACCACTCACCACTGCCAAGGGTTCTCACATCTGCTCACATCAACAAGGTTGATGATCATTGCAAAGGAAGAGACCACACATAACACACAAGCAAACGAAAGGGTAAGCTAGCGAATAAATCATCATATCAGGCACTCAACATACCATTTCACATCCAAGCACACATAGCAGACACTCACATGTGAAGTATCCATCCATATAGAACCCTAAGATTTAACTATCCGGATACGTAACTGAGGCACCACCATGTGGCAATGGAATTATGTCTTACCAATGATGCGTCACCGCGAGGCCTTCACGGAATTATACCCTTCAGGAGGCACCACCACGTGGCCTTCGTGGAATTACGCTCTGGCCTTGAGGCACCACCACGACCCCCCGTGGAATTACGTCCTTTTGTCGAGGCACCACCAGGGACTTCCCTTAAGAGGGTCCATGGAATTATGTCAAATCGATGAGGCGCCACCAAGATCCCTCATTACAAGAGTCATGGAATTATTCCCTACTCATACTTTAAACATATTCCTCCCACCAATCAATAATTTCCCATAACATAAATATCATGTGTAATCCACAATTCATACCAGTCATGCTTTCCAATTCACACCCAATCAAATATCATGCCATTTCCATTTCATAAGTAACATATTAATCATGTTATCATCACGCAATCCTTCTAGTAAAGTAATTGGGGCAGATAAACAAGTCACACATCGGTGAACCACTTAATCATAACATCAAAAACTGCCCTCTTCCTCGCTTAAGCTAACAGAGCTCGCTCAGGCGAGGGGAACCCTCTCGCTCAAGCGAACCCCATCTCGCCTAGGCGAGGGCGCGACAAGGGGCCAGAGGGCTCTACGAGGTCTCGCTCAGGCGGGTCCCTTCTCGCCTAGGCGAGAGCACCCCTCGCTCAAAAAGAACACAAGTCGCCTAGGCGACAATTTGAGAGGAAAAGTCCTGGACGAGTCTCTGATAGTCTCGCTTAGGCGAGACTAGCTCGCTTGGGCGGGAAAACCAGCACCCACCACTATTTTCGCATACAACAGCCAAAATCACAAACCAAAACATGCTTAAATCAATCCCAATCGGGCACAACGACCACCAACCAATACAGTCATGAAATAATCGACAAAACATCTGAAAAACACCAGTAATCGAGGGTCCTAGCTTCCCTTACCTATAATGAGCTAGCAAAAAAACTTTGACACCTAAGCCCACCACTGCAGCAGCCCCACGAGCAGATTGAAGAGCTGGAGATAGTGGCACAGAGGGGAGATTAGGTTTACTACGGTGAACCCCAACATAGAACACGAAAATAACTTAGAGGAGGTTTAAGGTCATGGAACAAACTTACGTGCAGGAATAACGAGGTTGAACTAACTTGAACGGAATGGAGGACCAAACCCTAGCAGAGACTACAGTAGCAGCTCAAGGGTGTGTGGAAATTTGTTTTACGCAAAAATGCCAGAATTAGGGTTTTGGATAGCTTTAGGTCAGTTTTTCTCTTATTAGGCCAACCCTTAGGCCCAAAGGTGAGGGACAGCCTTAAGAAGAAGGGCAGCACGAAAAATGGGTCTTATATTCTCCCAAACAAGAAAATTTTCGACCTCGAAAATGAAACTTACCTGGTAAACAAATGTGGATGCGATTTTCTCATGTCCTCCTTTAACTCCCAAGTCGAGTCACCCATCCTTCGATCCCAAATGACTTTAACAAGACTGACGGCCTTTCCTCGGCTTTCCTCAACCTTTCTATCCTCTAAAGCGATGAGTGGTACTTCCACCGTAAGATCCTCTCTGATCTGTATATCCTCAGCTTTCAATACATGGGCCAGATCGAACACATATTTCCTCAGCTGTGACACATGAAACACCGGATGAAGGTTTGCCAACTGAGGGGGCAAAGCTATCTCATACGCCACCGGTCCAATCCTCCTCGTGCTTTGATATGGGCCAAGGAATTTGGGAGAAAGTTTCCTCAAGCGGAGAGCCCTTCCCACACCAGTGGTTCGAGTCACCCTCAAGAACACATGATCGCCAGCTGCGAACTCCAAGGGTCTCCTCCTACGGTCTGCATAGGCCTTCTGCCTACTCTGAGAGGCTTGCACTCTGTTTCTCACCATCCTCACTTTCTCAATGGTCTACTCTAACAATTCTGATCCAACCAGTACCACTTCTCCGTCCTGGTACCAACAGAGAGGAGTCCTACACCTTCTGCCATAAAGAGCCTCGTATGGCGCTATGTCAATGCTCGCATGAAAGCTGTTGTTGTAGGTAAACTCGATCAAGGGCAACACCTCATCCCAAGTCCCCAGGTGATCCAATATACACGTCCGTAACAAGTCCTCAAGTGACTGAATGGTCCTCTCTGATTGGCCATCAGTTTGGGGATGGTAGGCCGAGCTCATATTCAACTTAGTCCCTAAAGCCTCCTGTAAGGTTTGCCAGAATCAGGAAGTAAATCATGGGTCTCTATCAGAAACTATGCTCAAAGGTACTCCATGCAACCTTACGATCTCCTTAATGTACAACTGGGCTAACTTGGCCATGGACATCCTCAAGTTCATCGCCAAGAAGTGGGCACTCTTGGTCAACCGATCCACTATCACCCAGATGGTGTCATGTCCTCTAAAAGTCCGTGGCAAATGGGTCATAAAGTCCATCGAGATGTTGTCTCATTTCCACACTGGTATCTCTAAAGGCTGTAGAATCCCACCGGGTCTCTGGTGCTCCACCTTCGCCTTCTGACAGGTCAGGCAGGCTGATACAAATAGGGCCACATCTTTCTTCATCCCTTGCCACCAGAAAGTCTCCTTGAGGTCCTGATACATCTTAGTCATGCCAGGATGCAAGCGAAGACGACTTTTGTGTCCTTCCTCCAGGATCAACTTCTTCACATCTGCATCATTAGGTACACAGATTCTACCATGAAATCTCAGTATACCATCATTACCCAAGGCAAAGTCTCTAGCCTCATCCGACCCAAGTTATTCTCTGACTCGGTTTAGACTGGCATCCAACAATTGCCCTCTCTGACTGAGTCCAAAAAGTTACTAGATATAGTAAGGGCACTACACCTAATGGACTCGGGCCCCAACTCCACCTGTAGTCTCATCCCTGAACTTTTCTAGCAGTTCCACCTCCCTTATCATGAGATGTGCCGTATGTACAATCTTCCTACTCAAGGCATCGACTACCACGTTTGCCTTCCCCGGGTGATACAATAGTTCGAAATCATAGTCTTTAAGGAACTCCATCCACATCCTTTGCCTCATGTTGAGCTCTTTCTGGTCAAACAGATACTTAAGGCTCTTATGACCGCTGAACACACGGAACTGAGCACCATAGAGATAGTGCCTCTAGATCTTCAAGGCAAATACTATAGTCGCCAAATCCAAGTCATGAGTGGGATAGTTGTGCTCATGCACCTTAAGTTGTCTCGAAGCATACGCCATAACCTTATTCTCTTGCATTAGTACGCAGCCGAGCCCAAGATGAGATGCGTCACAGTAGACTTCAAACGATTTCCCCACATCCGAAATTACCAATATAGGAGCACTCGTCAACCTTCTCTTTAGCTCCTTAAAGCTCTCCTCACACTTATCCGTCCAAGTAAAAGGTTGGTCCTTCCGAGTAAGCAAGGTCAGGGGCGTCACTATCTTAGAGAATCCCTCAATGAATCTCCTATAGTAGCCTGCTAACCCCACAAAACTCCTGATCTCTATGGCCGACTTAGGACTTTCCCACTTGACCACTACCTCGACCTTCGCTGGATCCACTGCAATCCCCTGGGCGGATATCACATGCCCCAAAAACTGAACCTCATCCATCTAGAACTCGCACTTGGACAACTTGGCACACAGCTGCTTCTCTCTCAAAACACCAAGCATCAACCTCAGGTGTTCTGCATGCTCTACTGGAGTCCTGGAATAGATAAGGATGTCGTCTATGAAGACTTACGACAAACTTATCTAGGAAGGGTCGAAAAATCATGTTCATGTAGTCCATGAACACTGCCGGGGCATTAGTCACACCGAAAGGCATAACCACGTACTCGTAGTGCCCATACCAGGACCTGAAGGCCGTCTTCTGCACATCGTCAGCCTTCACCAATATCTGGTGGTATCCTGACCGTAGATCTATCTTTGAGAACACCGACGATCCATGCAATTGATCCATCAAGTCGTCGATTCTCGGGAGGGGATACTTATTCTTGATTGTCATCTTGTTTAGTTGCCTGTAGTCCACACACAGGTGCGAGTTCCCATCCTTCTTTTTCACCAACAGAACTGGTGCTCCCCAAGGCGAAGTGTTGGGTCAGATAAACTGCTTCGCCATCAACTCCTCAATCTGTTTCTTAAGTTTGACCAACTCTACCGGAGCCATGCGGTATGAAGCCATCGACACCGGACCCGTCCCTGGCATTAGATCGATAAAGAACTCCACCTCTTTGTGGGGAGGTAGCCCTGGCACCTTCTCGGGGAATACATCATCGAATTCCTGCACCACAGGTATAGCGGACTCTATCCTTCCTCCTTCCACCTCTAGATGCGTGAAGATCACAAAGCACTGCACACCACCTCGCAGTTCCTTCAAAACCCCTTGGGACGATAATAACTTAGGCTCCTCTGAGTCGGGGAATAACAATCTCTTCTCTCGACAGTCGATAAGGATGCGATTGGCAAAGAGCCAATCCATCCCCAAGATCACTTCTAACTCTTGCAGAGGTAGGAAAATCAGATTCACTTTGTACCTCCGTCCTTCTACCTCCACCAGACACCTAACGCACAAGGACGACGTCCTGACCAAACCCGATGCCGGAGTAGACACTACAAGTTCACACTGTAGTTCAAACACCGGCAGACCCAATTTTTTCACACATGCATCTGACACAAATGAGTGTGTCGCTCCAAAGTCATATAGCACACAACAAGCTTTCCCAGCTATCAAACAATGGCCTATAACAAGGTTACCTGAGCCTGCAGCCTCCGCTTCGGTCATGGCGTACACTTTGTCGGTCGCCTGAGGCCTGTTGCCTTTGTGCCTCTGTTGGTTCTTTATAGGAGCCTGTACTAGAGGTCGTGTCACTGCTCTAGCAAGGGTGGGGCAATCCCTCCCAATGTGGCCTTCCTTACCACAGTTGTTGCACTTCTTAAAGCCTGCAAGCTATGGACAAACATTCCTCTTGTGTGGTCCCCCACACTGGTAGCACTGAATCCTGCTCTGCTGGGGGGAAGACTCCCTAGACCCCTGAGACTGGAAATGGGGCCTAGTATAGGGCTTACTCCTCTGTTCATGCCTATGTCTGGACCCAGATGGTCCTACCACTCTCTGCGGGGATGGACACTGAGTTTCCACCTCTACCTTCATCTTCTCTATGACCCTTGCCTTCTCCACCGGCAAAGTCTTTGATGGATAGCGGGACCACCATCAGACGAAGGTCTCTACGAAGGTCGTTCTCGAACTTCCTGCATCGCCACTCTTCATCCAGTGGCATGGTGTAGAAACGACAGAGATGCTTGAACTTTTCCGCATACTCAGTCATAGATCTGTTTCCCTATGTTAGTTGTAGAAACTCCACCTCTTTAGCATACTTAACGCTGTCGGGGAAGTACTCAGAGAGAAATTTTCTCCTAAAGACCTCCCAAGTAACTGCTTCTTGCCTCTCCTCCATCATGGACTTCATACAGACCCACCAGTGCTCAGCCTCACCTGTGAGCATATACACCGCGAATGTCAGTCTACTCTCCTCTGGGCACATCTTGGCATCAAATATCCTCTCCAAGTTCTTCAGCCACTGGTCTGCTGCGTCCGGACTGGTCTTGCCTCCAAACTTCACCGGGTGGTGTTTCAGAAAGTCCTCCAGGCTCCACTCCCTGACTGTAGGTCGTGGCTCCGGGCCAAAAGCAGGGGCAGCTACCTTGTTCTCCTCCAGCTGGCGGAGGGCCTCCATATGCTGTCTGTGAGCATCCTCAACAATCGCCCTAGCAGCCTCCATCTGCTGCATCATCAATTATTGTTGTTCAAGCGTTGTCGTCTATCGCTGCATTGATGCTTCATGTTGTTGCATCATTACCGTGCTTTGCTGTGTCATAGCAGCTACCATTGCCTCAATCGCCCTTGCGATGTTTGACACATCGCCCTGGGAAGATTGCAGAGTCCTACGAGATGGTGCCATAGTCCACTAACACACAGGAAATCATATGGTTAGGCTTGATAAGACAGGAATTAGCGAAGAATACTCAAAAAGATACAGAGAAAGCTAAGCGGACACCTAAGTCCACAGACCTAAGGATCGACTGCTCTGATACCATAAATGTAACATCCCAAAAACTGAATAACCTCAATTTAATAAAACATCACATACATGAATATTCAAAGAGTACGAGGTTTAAGGTATAAAGATATGCAATACATCAAATATACCCAGGTTACAAGAAAAAGGGCTCCACACGGCCCAAACAGAAAGATGTTGGAAAGACAAATAATCATACTAGGTCTTGTTCAGACGAGAAAAGTCATAACTAATAAAAGTACTCCAGCAATGGGTCCCACAGTGGGCCCAATACCATCCAATCCATCAAGCTGCAACATCCCTATTAGCTTCACCACTGCCAAGGGTTCTCACATCTGCTCACATCAACAAGGTTGATGATCATTGCAAAGGAAGAGACCACGCATAACACACAAGCAAACGAAAGGGTAAGCTAGCGAATAAATCATCATATCAGGCACTCAACATACCCTTTCACATCCAAGCATACATAGCAGACACTCACATGTGAAGTACCCATCCATATAGAACCCTAAGATTTAACTATCCGGATACGTAACTGAGGCACCACCACGTGACAGTGGAATTATGTCCTAGCAATGAGGCGTCACCGCGAGGCCTTCACGGAATTATACCCTTCAGGAGGCACCACCACGTGGCCTTCGTGGAATTACGCCCTGGCCTTGAGGCACCACCACGACCCCTCGTGGAATTACGTCCTTTTGTCGAGGCACCACTAGGGACTTCCCTTAAGAGGGTCCATGGAATTACGTCTAACCGATGAGGCGCCACCAAGATCCCTCATTACAAGAGTCATGGAATTATGCCCTACTCATACTTTAAACATGTTCCTCCCACCAATCAATAATTTCCCATAACATAAATATCATGTGTAATCCACAATTCATACCAGTCATGCTTTCCAATTCACACCCAATCAAATATCATGCCATTTCCATTTCATAAGTAACATATTAATCATGTTATCATCACGCAATCCTTCTAGTAAAGTAATTGGGGCAGATAAACAAGTCACACATCGGTGAACCACTTAATCATAACATCAAAAACTGCCCTCTTCCTCGCTTAAGCTAACAGAGCTCGCTCAGGCGAGGGGAACCCTCTCGCTCAAGCGAACCCCATCTCGCCTAGGCGAGGGCGCGACAAGGGGCCAGAGGGCTCTACGAGGTCTCGCTCAGGCGGGTCCCTTCTCGCCTAGGCGAGAGCACCCCTCGCTCAAAAAGAACACAAGTCGCCTAGGCGACAATTTGAGAGGAAAAGTCCTGGACGAGTCTCTGATAGTCTCGCTTAGGCGAGACTAGCTCGCTTGGGCGGGAAAACCAGCACCCACCACTATTTTCGCATACAACAGCCAAAATCACAAACCAAAACATGCTTAAATCAATCCCAATCGGGCACAACGACCACCAACCAATACAGTCATGAAATAATCGACAAAACATCTGAAAAACACCAGTAATCGAGGGTCCTAGCTTCCCTTACCTATAATGAGCTAGCAAAAAAACTTTGACACCTAAGCCCACCACTGCAGCAGCCCCACGAGCAGATTGAAGAGCTGGAGATAGTGGCACAGAGGGGAGATTAGGTTTACTACGGTGAACCCCAACATAGAACACGAAAATAACTTAGAGGAGGTTTAAGGTCATGGAACAAACTTACGTGCAGGAGCAACGGGGTTGAACTAACTTGAACGGAATGGAGGACCAAACCCTAGCAGAGACGGCAGCAGCAGCTCAAGGGTGTGTGGAAATCTGTTTTACGCAAAAATGCCAGAATTAGGGTTTTGGATAGCTTTAGGTCATTTTTTCCCTTATTGGGCCAGCCCTAAGGCCCAAAGGTGAGGGGCGGCCTTAAGAAGAAGGGCAGCACGAAAAGTGGGCCTTACATTAAACAGGTTGGCTCACAAGTTCACTTAATTTAAAAAATACAATTTTATTTATTTATTTTTAGTCAAAACTAAATTATAATTCTAATTAAAATCTAAATAAACTTTAATACAATCCAAATACAAACCAAAATCACAAAAATACAAATTATCTATGTGTTGGCTAAAAAAAACAACCTAACATAACCCAACTGCAAAGTCTAACTTAACAAAAAAACACTTGAGTGACTCCGGGTTGGCTCACCAACCCGACTCACAACGAATTCAATCTGGGTGAGCCGGGTTCTAGGTGAACGAATAAAAAATCAACCCATATTAAAATTTGTAAAAATATTTCAACCCAACTCAATCCGAACCCGTGGTAAGCCAGATTGACTCGTGGGTTCCAACCCATTTTAATATCTCTACTTCATAACCTTCAAGATTATTATATAAATATAAATATATATATATATATATATATATATATATTATATTTAGATTTATTTTTTTTTAATATTATGACTCAATTACTTTGAACTTGATACAGTAGGTATACGATATATTATATATACCACTTTATAAGAAAATGTTAAAAAAATTTCAAAATTGTATAATGCTTAATGCTTTAATGTAAGATAAATACGAAACTTGAAAAAAAAATCTCATAGTTTTTTCTAAAATTTTTCAAAAAGAAAAGATAAGTAAACAGAAATTGTACATTCTAATATTACGTTACAAACCACCACATAGTAATCTCGATATAAAAATTTTAGATCTGTTTTTTTAACTATAAAAGAAACTGAAAACAACCACACATTATAAACTTGAACGAATTTTTTACCCAAGTTGTATCATTTTCGTTGTGTTTGTTTTATAAGTTCTAAAAATTGTTAAAGCATGAAAGTGGTGGTGGAGAATTTGACAGGAACACTTTTCTACATTGAAGTGAAGAATGATGCAACAATTGAAGATCTGAAGAAGGAAATTGAGACTCAGCAAAAACTACCTGGTGATCGTTTCATACTTGTTCTTCATGCTCATAATGAGTCTCTTATAATGGGTAAGGAACAAGAAAAGTTATCTCTATTTGATTCTGGAATTCAAGATGAATCTCATATTTATCTTTTCTTCACTCCACTTAATCACGATTCTATTGTTAATTTCGGGTTTACTAATCCAGATTTTTACTATTAAACTAAGTCAATATCAATATTTTGTTTCTATTTTTTTTTTCTTTTTCAGTTTTCTTCTTCTTTTTTGTCCACTCCAATTCTTCGTTGTATTTTCTTTAAATTTTCCCAAATTTTAATATTTTTTCTTGTCAAATGTTCTACATCAATAACTTTTACTTCTACATCAAATTTCACAAAATGCTAATATAGTGTATGAAGCTCTTCAATTGAAAACTTGTTTACTCTCAATCAATTGAGTCTATAAATTAAATTCATATAGGAGTAGAAATGAAGAATTAAAGTCACACTAATATTTATTATGACTATTTTAATTTTTTCGTAAATTTTGAATTCTAATTAAGTTGAGTATCTGGATAAATTCCAGAGCTACTAGTATAATTCAGTTAGCACAGAATTCGAACTGAATTTCTTAGTAATTTTTTAATACGAACTTTTTTTTAATTATTATATAAATTGATATTTATTATTAGTAAAAAGTTTATTTAAGCTGAAAAATATACCAATGGATTTTTTCTATACTGCATGTTTATACGGATGTTCATTTTGATAAACCAATGAGACTACATACTCCACTCTAATTGCAATATATATTTATGTTTTTCTAATTTTGTTTTCTTTTTAACTTTTCTCTTACTTCTTAGTTATGATATATTGATTTGGGCTTTGGGCTTTGGGCTACCGTGAACATTTGATAGACTTCAGCGAACTTTACTTCTTGTCCTTTCTTCTTGCGCCTATGTTTCTTTCTTTTTGCATCCGGTACTTTCCACTTTTTTTTTTCCTTAATCTTATTTTTTTCATAACTTATTTTTTTCTGTTCTTCAAAATTAAAGTGAAAAAAAAATACTAATTCATATGATTAAGATATCCAAAAATATTTCAAATTAAGATAATCAATTTTTATAAAAATATAATTTGATTAAAGATATATTTACTATTTAATGCACACTAGGTAATTTTATTAACAACGTTTTACTTAGAGCATATAATTTATTTTATGTATTTTAGTTTTGATATTATAACATTGAATCATTATAAAATAATATTTTAGTATAGGCTTAATAGCATTGAAAAATATATAAAGACTACATTGAATACAAATAAATGTATGGACCAAATGCTATTAAGCCTTTAGTATATATTATATAGATATGTTTTATCTCGAAAGATAAAAACAATAAAAAGAATTCAGTTTTTAAAATATTTTTTTATAAATAGGTTATTAAATTATAATTTTAGAATTGATGATTTATTATAAACAATAAGTTTATAGTTTTTAGAATAATATAATAAGGAATGAGTAATATAGAAATCAAATTATTAACTAAGTTTATCATTATAATAAATATAAAAGTAATAAAAAACTTTAAATCTTATACTTTTTTAAGTGATATGGTAAGATTTGGATTATTCTTTTTGAGATATAATTTTTAATGGATAAAGAATGAAAAAAATCTATAAACTAATTATAGCAATTTTATTTTTAGTTTATTATAAATTTTTATCTCTATAAAATTTGTTTATTTATCCACTCTAGAAGTTTAAACCGATAACTCATTCATTCTTCTGATAAATTAAGACAAATCAATTGAAATTATGACTGGGTAAGTTTTCAATTTACGATACTTAGTTCAACACTTTTTTTTTTTTTTTTTTTTTTTTATCAATGAGGAACGTTGTTTATGTAAGTGATAGTTGAATTTTTATGTACCTGTAAAAGAACCATTACATTCTAGGATTTGTTATTGAATTAGAGATATGAAATACATTGTTGATTGGATTGAGGTGTAATTTTTATGTATAGGAATTAATCCGGAAGCATGATGTATTTGAACCGACTTATTTTTTCTCACGCTGTATCCATTTTATATTTTAGGCATCTAAATATATTATTATTTTTCTTTTCTTTTAATTGATGAACTTTATAATATATATTTAACGAGGTTTACGAGATGTATTGGGTGAGTAGTTGATAGGTGTAACTTGAGATTTGCGTCAAAATATGCAAATATATTTAGAACTATCAAAACGTACAATCTGGTTCGATCTGATTCGACTAATCATTCGACTAATTATTGGTTGATCACTTAGTAAGTTAATTTAGTCTTGCTTACTTATTAGCGAGTCAAAGAAATTTGAATCGGGCTCAACTTACCAACCTATCATGGATTGGTAGATTAAACGAGTTGGTTCATGGACTCACTTAATTAAAAAAATATAATTTTTTTATTTTTTTTCAGTCAAAACTAAATTATAATTATAATTAAAATTTAAATAAACTTTAATACAATCTAAATACAAATCATCTATGTGTTAGCTAAAAAAAAACATCATAACCTGATCCAAATACAAAATCCAATTTAACAAAGAACACTTTGTAAATCTTTTTTTGTGGATTAGTGAGCTAACCCAACTCACAACGAATTCAACCTGGGTGAACTAGGTTCTAGGTGAACCGAATCAAAAATCAACTTGTATTAAAATTTGTAAAATAATTTTAACCCAATCCAAAATTTATAATATATCGGATTGATTCAGGGATTCCAATATACTTTGACAACTCTAAATATATTAGATTGCGATACGAAAATTGATGTTAAAAAAAAAAGGAGGCAGTGAAAGAAGAGTGTGTGGTCCAATCCCGTTTTGGCCGTCCCGTAAGATTCGTGATTAGAAGTTGATGGATAATATTCGCATTATATTCCTAAATTGTTCCCCGTTTATGCTTAGGTTGTTAGTTGCCGGCCATTAACAAATTCACACTAAAAATGTTCCCAGCAAACACATAATGTCTTATTGATTAACCTAAATAACAAAATAAGTCACTTATTTTATATATGCAATATTCGATCTCTGATACCCTGGCTTTTGATTTCCTCATCTAATTTTGGGTCAACTACACTGTTTTCTGTTTTATATGTTCTTTCAGAAAATAAAAATATAACTTCTCTTCAAAGTTAAAAAATCAGATATTTTTTTAATGAAAATATAATGGGTTAATAATTTAATCATAATGGATTAAATTCCTAATAAATATTAAAGTGTAACAATAGGAAGATATTTATTTCATAAGATTAAGTCTCTATATTGAATCCATAAAAAACAACCATCTTAATTCTTTGAAATAATTGATTAATATATATATATATATATATATATATATATCATAAAGAATTAAATGTATTATGGTTATTATATTTTATTATGGAGCGAAGTTTAGTTTTTATGACAAAAGTGTAGAAAAAAAAAATTCTTCAAGTGATACTATAACTTATGGAAAGGTTAAAAAAATGGTGCAGAACCCTTTGATTTACATTAACAAGATAATGTTCTACTTTAATTAAACTTAGTGAGGATAAATATAAATATAATATTTATAAGTTTTAATCATGTTTTTGAGACTTTAATAAATTTGGAAATTTTTGATTAAGTTCCTATTAAATTTTTTTGTTGACAGAGTTCTCAAAAGTTTAAAACTTTTCAGTTAAGTCATACTGTTAGATTTGACTATTAAGTGTATGACATGATTTAAAATCTTATATTGTCATTCTGCTTACATATCTCAACTTAATACTATGTTGAGAGATTTTAATGACAAGAATCTTCTTCAAGGATTGACTTATTTAACTAAAATTACTATTAAAGCAAATTAAAATTATAAAATTAACAAATATAAAATTAAAAGATAAAAAATATATTAAACTATAAACTATAAAATTATATTATTAGATAATAATAAACTTATTAAATTATTAAATAAAAATGAAAAATATAATTTAACAATTTTTTTTTCATATTTTTTTTTAATTTTATGGTTAATATAATTAAGCCATTATATATTTATAAAATTATAATATTGTATAATTATTTAATAATGAAATTGTAAAATTACAAAAATAAAATAAAGTTACGATTAAAAATTATAAATTTTAAAATTACAAAATTACAAAATTGTAGAATATGAAAATATGAATTGTAAAATTAAATAATTAAAAAAGTTATGAAATTAGAGTTACAAAATTATATTTTTAATTTTATATTTAATAATTTAATAATTTTCTAATTATGTAATTTTATATTTTATAAATTTATAAATTTTTTTATCTTTTAATTTTATATTTTTAATTTTATATTTTTAATTTTATAATTTTTATTTACTTTAAAAATAATATTAGTTAAATACAATACATCTTTGATTTCAAAATAACATTTGTTAAATAAACTACATTTTCTTAGGGAGATCTCATCATTAAAGTCTTTAATATTATGTAACCATATTTTATTATTAAAATCTGTCAGTATTATGTGATGATATTTAATTAGGATGACTATATAAGATATAATTATTAGTAAAATCTATCAAAGGTCTCGAGTAAGAAGTTGTATTATATTAAAAATTAATAAAACACAAAAATTTAATAAATACTATACTAGAAGTTCTTACTTCTGTCGAGACTCAAATCATAATTACATCTATTTATAAATATAATATTGTAGCTTGTGTAACTTTTTTATCATTGACATGGAGAGAGAATAAGTTGTAAATGATACTGAATGGAGACAAATAAACGTGTCTAGTTGCTTCTTAATTAATGAGTTATAATGGTGCAACAATTTAATTCAAATAATGCAGCGAAAGAAAATGGAAAAATAATGCAGTAATTATGTCATTAATTCACTTTATGTGAATTAATTATGTCATATCAAAATTTATTTTTAGAATTTGTTAAATTTTTTATTGAAATTTTTGTTTTAGAATATTAAACATAATATGCACTTTCATTGAATAAGGCGGTGGCGGAGCATTGAAGGAGCATTGGGCCATGGTTTCTCCAAACTTTTTCACTTTTTTTTAATGTTTTTAATTTTTATTTCTTTTAATTATCTGTGTTTAAATTTTGTTAAACTGTATATTTTTTAATTCTTAAATTATGTGTATCTTTTTAAATTAGATAGTAATATATTAAAAAATTAATAAAAATTTATTTAGTATTTTTAATTTCTTTCAAAGCCGCATTTAATATTAATAAATAATAAAATATAAAATTAAATATATAAAAAATATTAAGATATTTTTTATTTTTTATTTTCATTGTCTTTTTAGTTTTTCACATGTTGTATTCATCTTTTAATCTTACTTGATTTCTTTTATTATCAAAGAAAAAAAAATTAAACAAAAACTTATTATCTCTGTCCTCAAATTTTATATCTTTTAAGAAAAGATAATTTTCTCTTATCTCACTTAGTAGTGAAATACTTGTTTAATATTTAACACTATTTTTATGTCAGGACTCTTTTGTATATTCATTTTTTTTATGAATATAGAATAGCAAGTAATGTATTAAGATATTTTTTATAGACTGTTTTTAATTGTTAGTTGATTATCATAATTTTTTTGTAATTATGTTTCTCAATTTTTAATTATATTATGATAAATTACTTTTTAGTCTTAAACTTGTTTTTAAAATAGGTATATTGATGAAAAATAAAAGAATAAATTCATTTTTTTTAAAATTGATAAAAGAGGAGTAAAGATCAAAACATGACGATATGGTTACTTATCGTATAACAATGAAATGAAATGTTTGTAATGACTTTTGAATCGATCTGTGCACAATAGTAAAATGGAAAATGAATAGCCAATAATATAATTATTTATATTGAAAAAAAATAGCTGAAAAATTTAGTTATGATTGAATTATTTGATAAATGCAAGAATATGAAAAAATAATGAACAATCATTTGGATAGTGTAGTTTTTTTATAGAGACAATAATGTTAAATATATAAATTCTAATTATATTATTTTGGCTCCCAAACAATTTTAGTAAAAATCTGCCCACTTGTATATGGTAATAAGCACAAATTATAACTAAGTTAATTAATTTTTTTTTGTAATTGGTGTGTAAAATTGTTAAGATAATATTATATAAATTCAATAAAACTTATTAAACTATATTATTAGAAAAAGCTCTGCTAAATAACTTTAGTATCAGACACTTCTCTGTAAATTAACTTCATTGCATTGCTCGTTTTCTTATGATATAATATATAACTTTGCATTTCAATAATTTGTTAACGAATATCATAGTTAGAATCCACTGACAAATTTTGCTTTATGTGTACATATATTCTTTTATTATACTCTATTTAATTAATGTCTGATTTCATTGAACATTGGATTAATTATATCCTATGAAATATCTTCGGCCACACGCAGATAATAAACAATAAATATACATTGTTCTCCAAATTCGCTAATTGTTTAACATAAACGTTGATTCCTTATCCAATATTAATTACCGATAGTTTATTTATGGAAGAAAAGTCTACAAGTTTCTCCTTTTTTTAGCTCTTTGGAATGATAATATCTTTTTTTATTTTCTTTGAAGCAAATAAAAAATTTATCAGCAAACAAATATATATATATATATATATATATATATATATATATATATATATATATATATATATATATATATTTCGGTTTGGAATTAGGAACCGAACCAGAACTGAGAATCAACTCTGCCATAAGAATTTCTTCTCTTTCACTCGTCCGAAAAACTCTCCTCTTTCCTTAATCCCTCATGTATATATAGGGTATTTCAATTTTAAAGATGCTATCTTATTGTCAGATCTTTAGCTAACCAACCTACCCACTTCTCCACTATTCTCTCCTGAAATCTCGCATGGGGGGTGGTTATTCCTAAAATCCAGAGATATTTACTCGTTACCTCGGCCACATTGGCCCAAATGATCGTCACCTCGGCCACATCGGCCAAATGATCGTCACCTTGGCCACCTCGACCTAAATGATCATCACCTCGGCCACCTCGGCCCAAATGCTCGTCACCTCGGCCACCTCGACACAAATGCTCGTCACCTCGGCTTGTGACTGAAACTCGTTGTTTTATGATAAATATTTATCGAGTCGGAATCCAAATGAGCATGTTGAGGTCGACCATTCCCCTAGACGGTACACAGTCCTCCAACCTTGAGTCTTCAACTTGCTGGGATGAATAGTTGTCATAAATCGTCCACATATTCTAGTATAGGACAAGTAAATATATAACATGATAAAGCTGAGGTCAGTCCGACAGAGTCCTCGACATAAGATAAGTAAACCGATCAAGCTGAAGTCGGCCTAAGGGAGACCTCAACATATGAGGTCGGCCCGAGGGAGACCTCGACATAAGATAAGTAAAATGATCAAGCTGAGGTCGACTTGAGGGAGACCTCAACGTATGAGGTCGGCCCGAGGGAGACCTCGACATAAGATAAGTAAAACGATCCAGTTGAGGTCGGCCTGAGGGAGACCTCAACATATGAGGTCAGCCCGAGGGAGACCTCGACAAAAGATAAGTAAAACGATCCAGCTGAGGTCGGCCCGAGGGAGACCTCAACATATGAGGTCGGCCCGAGGGAGACCTCGACATAAGATACGTAAAATGATCAAGCTGAGGTCGACCTGAGGGAGACCTCAACATATAAGGTCGGCCCGAGGAAGACCTCGACATAAAAAAGATAAACTCATTAAGTTGAGGTTAGTCGATTGAAGCTCTCAATGTACTGTGGTATTCTCTCGCTCGTAGCGAGGTCGGATTCAAGTTTAGCCCTCAATGTACTAAGGTATTCTCTCGCTTGTAGCGAGGTCGGATCCGAGTTTAGTCCTCAGCGTACTGAGGTATTCTCTCGCACGTAGCGAGGTCAGATCTGAGTTTAGTCCTCAGTGTACTGAGGTATTCTCTTACACGCAGCGAGGTCAGAACCGAGTTGAGTCCTCAGCGTACTAAGGTATTCTCCCGCACGTAGCGAGGTTGGATCCGAGTTTAGTCCTCAGCGTACTGGGGTATTCTCTCGCACGTAGCGAGGTCAGATGCGAGTTTTAGTCCTCAGCGTACTGAGGTATTCTCTCGCACGTAGCGAGGTCGGATTCGAGTTTATTCCTTAGCGTATAGAGGTATTTTCTCGCACGTAGCGAGGTCGGATTCAAGTTTAGTCCTCAACGTATTGAGGTATTCTCTCGCATGTAGCGAGGTCGGACCGAGTTTAGTCCTCATCGTACTGAGGTATTCTCTCACACGTAGCGAGGTCGGATTCGAGTTTAGTCCTCAGCATACTGAGGTATTCTCTCGCACGTAGCGAGGTCAGCTCCGAGTTTAGTCCTCACATACTGAGGTATTCTCTCGCACGTAGCGAGGTCAGATTCGAGTTTAGTTCTCATCCTACTGAGGTATTCTCTCACACGTAGCGAGGTCAGATTCGAGTTTAGTCCTCAGCATACTGAGGTATTCTCTCGCACGTAGCGAGGTCAACTTCGAGTTTAGTCCTCACGTACTGAGGTATTTTCTCGCACGTAGCGAGGTCAGATTCAAGTTTATTCCTCAGCATAATGTTGTATTCTCTCGCACGTAGCGAGGTCGGATCCGAGTTTAGTCCTCAGCATACTGAGGTATTCTCTCGCACGTGACGAGGTCGAATCCGAGTTGTCAGACATTTTTTGTTTTGCACAGGTCGACCTGCTTTTTAGTCGAGTTTGAGTGTCTTTTGGTGCTTTGTAAAATTGGTAATTCATGAGCTCTTAATGTTACGTAAAATAATACAAATAAAAAGTTTATAAAGAGGATACAATTGAGATCGACAAAGAGCATACATCTTCATTAAGCTTCGTGCTTGAGGGGATATTTTTGGCTGACTAACGTCGGCCCACTTCCTGCTACGAGGTCGGTCCCGAGCCTACCTCTCTGTCCAGCATCGTGCTTGTGGAGAGACCTAGAGCTGACTGTCGTTGAACCCCTTCTTGCTTCGAGGTCGGCCTAGAGCTCACCTCTCCATTCAGCTTCGTCAAGATTGCCACCGCTGAAACCTCATCAGAGATCATCGCGAGCCCTCGTCGTTGAGAATCAAAAGACCTTTGTCGTCTCTTCTATGTTGCTAACTCCGCCATAGATGCTTTTTTCGTGGAGTACTTTATCATCGTGATTTTTTCACATTATTTTGGTTGGGACCTCGTTTTACTGGGCCCCACGGTGGGCGCCAATGTTCTGGTATGGAATTAGGAACCGAACCAGAACTGAGAATCAACTCTGCCGTAAGAATTTCTTCTCTTTCACTCGTCTGAAAAACTCTCCTCTTTCCTTAATCCCTCATGTATATATAGGGTCTTTCAGTTTTAAAACTACTATCTTACTGCTAGATCTTTAGCTAACCAACCTACCCACTTCTCCACTATTCTCTCCTGAAATCTCGCATGGGGGGTGGTTATTCCTAAAATCCAGGGATATTTGTTCGTCACCTCGGCCACCTCGGTCCAAATGCTTGTCATCTCGGCCATCTCGACCCAAATGCTTGTCACCTTGGCCACATCGGCCTAAATGATCGTAACCTTGGCCACCTCGGCCCAAATGCTCGTCACCTCGGCCACCTCGACCCAAATGCTCGTCACCTCGGTCTGTGACTGAAACTCATTATTTTATGATAAATATTTATCGAGTCGAAATCCAAATGAGCAGGACCATTTTCCTTGACAGTACAATATATATAGATAAAAGACTCATTCAAATGATAAAATAACCAAAAGTTACAAGTGGTTATACACAGATATATAAATAGTAGATAAGTACGAAAAAAATATCATAAAAAGATGGAAGATAAAAATCCTTAAACAACTCCAACTAGCTATGGTTCCATAACATATAGGATATTCTGTACTTTGTCCGCTACATCCAACCAAAACAATACGTGAATAGGTTTTTTCTGAACTAAATTTTAAAATTATTTTAAAAGAACTAAACTGAATTTTATAATAATTTAAATAAATAAAACTTGATTCCATCACAATTTGAGTAAATTAAAATAAATTGAATTACTTTAAATATTTGAATTATTTTATAATATATTTTGTAATATTGTTTAGTTCAAAAAATATTTAAAGTAATTTAATATTTAAAAATTAAATTAATATAATTATTTTGTATATATTTTTTAATTAAGTTTTATGTCCTTTATAAATTTTATTATTTTCAATTTAGTGTTTATTATTATTTTTTGAGTACTCTAATTTTTATATTTTTCAATTGAATTTTTGCTATTTAATTTTTTATAATTAATGTGGCTGTAATAACTTTTTATCATTTTTCTATATGAATATGTTGCAAATATTTTTTATATATTGTATTAACCCAAAGCCATGCATAATATTATTTCCATAACATATCTGATTTATAACACGTGAGAATGCTAAAACGGCCATGACGTGTCATCATTCACTTGCAATACATTCCTTCTCCACATTCTTTTGAAAATATTATACGTAAATGATAAATGAACTTGTTTTTATAGTATTATATGAACTTGTTTATATTTGGATTTGGAAAGATAATTTTTACGTATGGATATACATATGGATAACATTTGATTTTTTTTTTTTTAAATTAGATAAGTATGATGACATGTAAGTACATATTTTTCTGTTTCTATCTTTATATTATTCTTCCTCATTACACTTATTTCTCTTTTAAATTATTGAAACATCATTAATTTTATAGAAAATGTAAGAATTTATATTAATTTTCTTAGTCCTTAAATTGGTAATTTATTTTTAACACAAACATTCAATCATTTTTACTATTAATAATAATATTAATATTATTATTACTAATAATATATAATATTATTATTATTATTAATTGTACTGGACCAGAGGAGTGATTCGGTTGCAGACCGAGGACAAGTGGATTTTGGTATCGAGTCGGGGAGGCACCAAAGGAGAATATTAACCGAATTAAGTTTCGTATTTGGTGTTGTTTTTAGGAGTTAATGAGGTTGTTATTATATTTAGAGATATTTTAGGAGCAGAAGATAATTTCATTTTTTATTTTGAATATCTAGAATTTAATATTTTTGTAACTGATTATGATATAAATAAGAAGGTTGCTCCCATGGTCATGGGGGGAGATTTTTTGACCTAAGCAAGTCTTAAGCTATGGTTAAAAATATTTCTTTCTTTTTGTTTTTGGTTAAGAATTATCTGGCACTTTTCTTGACCAGAACATTGGCGCCCATCGTGGGGTCCGGTAAAACTCGATCCCAACTCCACCAAATTTCAATAAGAAACGCTACAACAAAAAATAGAGATGAATCGCGCAAGAAGGCAGAAGAAGATCTACGACTCTTAAGGGAAGAAACACTCAAAGAAAGGGAGATACTTCGGAAGGAGACCGAGGATACCCATCATCGGTTGGAGGAAGCCCTTCGTCATCAAGAGCAACTGAAAAAACTCAATGAAAACATGCAGTAGCAGATTACGCCTTTGCAATACTCACAAGAAACTTTTGACATATGCAAATCATGAGAAGATGATCGATC
>Ga0214544_1006092_pt1 | contig 22651 bp, 10 predicted proteins | sample CNSS3metaG_FD_160074 | JGI IMG/M metagenome (GOLD analysis project Ga0214544, IMG submission 160074) | Root nodule microbial communities from cowpea collected in UCLA plant growth center, Los Angeles, California, USA - CNSS3 | ecosystem: Host-associated > Plants > Roots > Nodule | place: USA...
AGGGCCAACATAAGCTGAATAAAAGACATGCTAAGTGGATGGAATTCTTGGAACAATTTCCTTATGTGATAAAGTACAAGAAGGGCAAAAGTAATGTGGTGGCTGATGCCTTGTCTAGAAGGCACACATTGTTTTCAAAATTGGGAGCCCAAATTCTTGGATTTGATCACATTCCAGAAATGTATAATCAAGATTCTGAGTTTTCCTCTACTTATGCTGAATGTATGGAAAGACCTCAAGGAGGTTTCTATGTGAATGAGGGGTATTTGTTTAAAGAAGGAAAAATTTGTATTCCCCAATGTTCACAAAGAAAACTCCTTGTTCAAGAAACACATGAAGGGGGATTAATGGGTCATTTTGGGGTAGAAAAAACCCTAGGTCTTTTAAAAGAGAAATTCTTTTGGCCCCATATGAGGAAGGATGTCCAAAGGCATTGTAATAGATGTATTTCATGCTTACAATCTAAGTCTAAAACAATGCCTCATGGATTATACACCCCCTTGCCTGTTGCTTCAGCCCCTTGGGAAGATATAAGTATGGATTTTGTCTTAGGACTCCCAAGAACACAAAGGGGTTTTGATTCCATTTTTGTGGTGGTAGATCGTTTTAGCAAAATGACACACTTTATACCCTGCCACAAAGTGGATGATGCTAGCAACATTGCTAGGCTTTTCTTTAGAGATGTGGTCAAGCTTCATGGTATACCCCGCACCATAGTTTCTGATAGAGACACCAAGTTCCTTAGCCACTTTTGGAAAACACTTTGGTCAAGGTTAGGAACTAAGCTTAATTTCTCTACTTCATGTCACCCACAAACTGATGGGCAAACTGAAGTTGTTAATAGGTCTCTGTCTACTATGTTAAGGGCAATTTTGAAAGGGAACCACAAATCTTGGGATGAATGCCTTCCCCATATTGAGTTTGCCTACAATAGAGTAGTTCATAGGACTACTAAAATCTCTCCATTTGAAGCTGTTTATGGCTTTAATCCTCTCACTCCCATGGACTTGCTACCACTTCCTACATCTTTTGATTTTATTCATAAAGAAGGGGTGGCAAAATCTGATTTTGTTAAGAAAATGCATGAAAAGATTAAAAGCCAAATCCAGCAACAAACAGAGAGGTATGCTAAGTACAACAATAAGGGGAAGAGGGAAATGATTTTTGAAGAAGGGGATTGGGTGTGGCTACACCTTAGAAAAGATAGATTTCCTAAGCAAAGGAAGTCTAAACTTAGTCCTCGAAGTGATGGTCCCTTTAAAGTGCTGAAAAGAGTAAATGATAATGCGTATAGGCTAGAGTTGCCTGAAGGCTATGATGTGCATGCCACCTTTAATGTTGCTGACTTAATACCTTTTGCAAGTGGGACAGATGATGAGGCAGAGACTATAGATTTGAGGATAAATCCTTCTCAAGAGGGAGGGGATGATGAGATGCCTCGTGCCAAGGGACCTACAAGAGCCATGGCTAGGAGAATACAAGAGGAATGGGCCTTAAATGCACATGCAAGGCCCAAGATGAACTTCACATGGGCCAAGAAAGATGTGAAGACCTAGCCTAGGACATTTTGCTTGTAAATACTAGATTAGGATTTTATTTTGGGCTTTGTATTTTGGGCCCAGTAGAATAGGGTTTTCTTTGGGCCATGTATTGGGCTTTAGAGGAAATTGGGCTTTAGAAGTAATTTTGGACCAAAAAGGGGAATTGGGCCAAATGGGCCAAGAGTAGTGTGTCTACTCTAGAAAAGCTAGAAGCTTCTCAAACTTGCTCTCCAAGGATGAGAGTTAGCTTCAAAATTCAACTTTCTAGACTCCTTTTTCCCTCCACTTTTTGGAGATTCCTTGGTCTCATTTTAGCCTATAAATAGAAGGCTTAGGAGATGTATTTTTTAGCTTGAAATTGAGTAATGAATTGCTGCCCAAATTTGTGCACAAATCTCTTTTGAGCTCACCTTAGAGTAAACTCTTCTCTAGTTTACTCTAGTCTTCTTCCTTAGGAGTTGGCCTCACCTCTCTTAAGAATCCTTTCACCTACACCAAACCAAACACCTTAAGCTTCTTTCGTTCATGCTTCCGGATCCAACACCATTCATGGAGCCTCCATTCTTCATGCAAGCTTCAATGGAGACAAGAAGAAGCCATCAAAGGATTTCTTGCTCATATTAAATGCTTCGTTAGGGAAGATATTTCCATTCAGATGGGTAGTTCCACCATTCGATTCAGGATAATTCCCAACAACTGATACCGATCCAAAAGGAAACTCTTGCTCTATTGTGGCGGTCAAAAAAAGCTGAAGAACACCATTGAAGTACCAGCTTCATGTCTATGTTTACAATATCATAGGAATTGTCTTGATCGGTAAATTCATATCTATGAAGCAAAGCAGCATTACCCAATAGCCCATAAGTATTAAATACCTGTTATTAGGCAAGAGGAACTCTTAAGTATTAGAGTAACTTCGAGGGAATAATAAGAGGTTGCATCAAGAGTAGCATAGCACATTGAACATTTCAATTCGAAGTGTAAAGCATATTTGCAAAACTACGTACTATAGATAAGTATACACATCTATAGTACCTGATTCATAATAAGAGGACATAGTAGTGAAATGCACATCTTCTGCACCTATTTTATGATTGAATCTAGTGCAGAAGACAGTATACACATTATTAGATTGGGAAATCTTCAAATCTAGATCTTATACATAAACAGGAAAGCACGGACTCTTCAAAATAACAGTTGTGTCATGTAGCTTTTGAACATTTTAGAGTTACATTTTTATATTGTTTTACTTTTATTTTTAAACTTTTAAAGCAGAGGCAATGGGAATATCATAATAATTGGATGGGAACAACAACAATAACAAAAGTTTTGTGTGCATACAATGATTCGTTTACAAATACAACAATTCCATATTTCGAAATAATTTTTTACTATGCTAAAAGCATGTATTGTATTATAGTCCTGTCTGTTATCTATTTTCTTGCTTCATATCATATGTTGTATTTGTGTTTTCTAGCTCAAAAGACAATTTGTGCATATTACACACACGGTCAATCTCTTTGGAAAATTTGCTACAACCATTTACTTAAATTAAAAAGTAAAGCATCACAAATTCTGATGCACTACTGCAGTTCTCAAAATAGTATACAAGAAGGCACAATTTTCTTGACAGATCAAATTTATCAGCATTTGTTGAATTTGAAAAGCCTTAAAGCTAGATCTAGAAATTATCGCTTTTGTCTTAAAACCAGTCACAAATTTGAGTTACAGAGAAGTTAAAATGTAAGAAATGGAAAATAAAGGTGTACACTAAGACTACAAAAGAAAACCATGTTAATGGCCATAGGCTTTACTTACAAATCTGCCAAAGGAACCATGTCAAAACCATGGTAATCATCAATCTCAAAGGACCGTGAAGATATAAGACTTTTCGCTGCAAAGTATTGTTCTATGTCAAAGAATTTCGGGTTTAGCTTTAAAAGTGCTAAATCCAATAGGGGGAGAATATTCTCTTTCCAGTCCTCGTAAATCAGAGCCTTGTCTTCTTGCATTGTCTGCCTAAAATTGTAAGAGATCAGAAAGTTTTCATATGGTAAAGCACATAGTGTTATATTCCAAGATTCAAATCACTGGTATGATGCCAATGCAAAGGCTGAAAAGAACGACCATAAATTATCTTATAAGTTTTCAATGTGTTTAAAATCAACTTCTGCAATTAACTTATTTCCTATCTATCCTCATTACTTATGAGAAATTTATCCAAATAAGATCTTAATTACACATACACACAGACACCAAGGATGATTGAAACAATCATCATCTCTATTCAGCATCATAACCATAAGAATAAGAGCTTGTCCAGTAATCAATACCTACAATAAAACAGATTTTGATTGCAGAAGAAGCATGAATATCTTTAAGAGAAAGGGGAAGCACAACCAAATAGGGAACATAGAACAAAGGGAGCCATCTCTAAATGAAAATAATTCCCAGTTCAAAGAACTTCTCGAAGGCCACAACAGGAGAGGGCACAATATCATCAAGAATAATCAAAACAGAGAAAATACAGAACCAGCGGTATGATACCAACATAATTTTGGTCCCCCTGCAAAAATCATTATTAAAATGTAAATAAAAAGAAAACTTTAAAGATTTAGTAAATTTATAAAAATACATCATGAAGAAGATTCTATGGAAATAATGAATTGGAAAGGCTATTTCAAATTACCAAACAAACACTGTTTCAAATTGAAAACAACTTATTTAATTCCATATCTGCTAAGTGAATAATCTGTGTTGTGCTGTGTTGCTCTAATTCTGGCTTAACAAATGTTTTTATCAGTAAAAGTATAAAACCATTTTACCAACTTCGAAGTACTTCTAAAGTTGTCATTGGAATCTACAAACATAAAAGATGGATTAGTGTGAAAGACAAGAATGAAGGGTGCACTCGTAAAAGCATGCATCTTATGATTATGCAGGATAAATTATAGAGAAATTATGCAATTGCAAAAAGAGCATTAAGAACCTTAACGACAACTATCAATATTGTTCCAATACTTTTTGAAACTCTGTCATGGATAAGAGTTTTTGCTTATGTGTGAATCATTTCATAAGTCTAATATTCTCATTCATTTTCTCTTACTTGCCATATGATGGAACATAGAAAACAATGCCATTAATCCCTCCAAATTGTTTGCTTCTGAAAGGCTTCGGTATAATCCTACAGATAAAGGTATAATGCAAAAAATGATATATTAAAACTAGTTAAATACTCTAATTTCAGTGGCCTCTTGATAAACATCAGCATTTTTACCCCTGACTTGTGACAAGCTGAAAAATAAGTATATGTCAGCATGGACTACAAACAAACGTCTTATAAAACTGAAGTAAGATTATTACCTGAATGATGAATGACACCATTTCGCATATAAAATTTATTAAGAAACTAAAGGCACTAAAAACATTTAAAAGATCCTGCCAATGAAGAGTATGAAAAATACTGTGTGCTGAGGACCCTGACTCAGTAAAGTTTCTGTTTCATCATTTTCCTGAGTTAACTAACCTATCAAAATGAATGAAGAAACAAATGATTTTTCCTGAAAATTCTCGTGAACAAGAAATAACATCACAATTCCAACAAATTTTACATGACTGACTTGCACACATCATAAACATAGCAATATTAACACTAAGATAAATAAAATTCTTCTATCAAATTCTAAATGGTGAAATATTAACACTAAGATAACTAGAGAAATTCACCGCCTAAGAACGTCAATGTATGTGCAAACACAACAATGAATGAGTATGCAAGTGTGAAATTTCAATTTGGATTGTTGTGTGCACACTGACGAAAATTAGGTTTCAACATTCTCTTGTGTGAAAAATTAGATAAAAGTGTGAATAGCGGTACCATGACTGCAAGCAAATCGAAAGTGGAATGCTGGGAAATAATCGAAAGTGGAGGCTCCTAAAAGCTGCGAACAACTCCGATAGAGTGATAGAGTGACGGAACAGAGCGAACAACTCCGATGAGCGATAAGGCCACCTACGACGGAGTGATAGAGTGACAAAGAGGAGGTGACGGAACTAGATCACTAAGGGACTGATTCGCTACTCACACTACGATGGAGGCTATGACGGAGACTGAATCGCGATTAGCTACTAAGGCCACGACGGAGACGGCGTGACAGAAAGGCTACGACGGAGCTGAATCGCAGAGCGGAAATGATTTGGGGAAAAACATAGATTTTCCGAAGCGACAATATTTTGCGACTGAGGAGACTTAGCTTTTCTGATCTGGGAAGGAACGTGTAGTGAAAAGTCTACTTAATCTGTGGAGGTTATTAACCTCTTAAAAATAAATAAAAAACCTCCTCTATTATTAGCTTTCATAGAACTCATCAGAATTAACTTATATCATGATTATCTTTGGAGAGTTTTTGTAACCTCCCCAAAATGACCTCTATTAAATAATTACAAAATGACCTCTATTAAATAACTATTTTTTGTAGTGTGTTAAATAAAAACTTAAGATTTAGTTACACCTTAACTCCTTTTGATGTAAATTATGTATGACATTATTTCTCGATTTTAAAATAAAACAAAATCAGGTTTTCATAAATTTTCGTTTCTAGAATATAAATTTCGAATATGAACAAGTTATCAGACTAATGAATGAACAAAGTTCTAATTTTAAATATGAAAAGTCTAATGAAAAATATGAAATATGAAATCGAATTTATTTAATTTTAAAACATAATTTCATAATCATAAACAATATTAAAACCAGTGTGTTAACAAAACTGAATAAAAACTAAAAATATTTTGTGAAGATGCATAAACAATATATTTGTAAAGATTTTTTAAATACCTGCTTATATAGGTTTTAATAATAATAATTTATTTATTTAATTACTAAGACCATCTTATATTAAAAAAATGAAAACAGGTTTACTTCAAAACTTAAAATAAAAGGATTTGATAAAAGATTTATTTACCAAATAAATAATTAATTAATAAGTAAATAGTAATAATTTGAAGTAGTGATATTCTTGGAACACACTCTGTCCCTCTCTCTTCCTTCCTATGTGTCTTGGTTTCAGCCATAACCTACACCTTTTCAAACCTCTTCATGACAAAATTAATTAACCATATACTCTAACCCTTCCATGAAAGGATAAATAAGGAAAAACCAATGCCAATTCAAATAATAATGCACTACATAATTACAGATTACATTGAAATTTTTTATGTTTTGAATGCATGGAAACAGTGTGCCAACATGTGGTTCTTATTTCCTACTCATCCACGCATTTTTGAATCAAAGATAAGGAAAACATTTCACGCCCCTCCCTCTTTCTTATCTCCATCATATATTCCTATTATACGCAGTAACCACAAAAAAATCTCAAATTTTCATTATTTACTAGCAGGAAAATTTAAAGCACAAGGTTTTAATACCTTTTTAGAATATACAGTATCTATGGCCTCTTAGATGCTGAACTCTTACAACGCTCCATATATGTGCGAGAATTTTATAGTTCATGTACCTGTAAAACATAATTTACCCATATATCTATTGTTTTAAGAAATAAATAAGGTGTAGTGTATATCTTAAGTTACTTACTAAATTACAAATTATGTAAAAGGAGACATTTGGGATTTTTTTTCCAGTGGTATACAAAGTACAAATCCTTTGAAACTGAGATAATAAAATTAATTTTTTATTAAAATGGTAAATAGAAAATATAGAATAAAGGAAAGACAAAATAAATTAAATTAATTATAGTGTGAATCTAATTTTCTGATCTAAAACTGTTTATGTACATGCAAGAACGACAATAGTATAGAATTATGAAAACTAATACAAGATCAAGCATGCTAACTGTGAGCTTCCCAATTACGGTGCAGACATGCATTTTTTCTCTTTTTGCAAAATAAATTTTAAATTGCCATTGGTATTGGAAAAAGCTCGGAATAATCTTGCAATATTGTGGTTGTTTAGTGTTTTGGTCTTCTCAGTTATTGCAGTAACATAGTTTCCTGAAGTGAGATGAACGCTTCCTCAAAGGACTTTCATTATATGCCGCATGTATCAAGAACTCGAATTTGATAGACCATAGAAATTGAAGAATATAAAACTGCTAAAAATTTGCATCACTTTGAAAAAAACAACACATTGCACAACAGAGAAGACCAGTGACAGTTGACATAAATCCAGTTAGTATCCATAGATAGGTTAAGCATGTATACTAAATCTTCCCAAACTTAGGTATTATTTCCTTCTCTTCAGGAATAGAATTACGAAAATATATCCAAACTTAAATTTGAACCAATCTAAAACATGTAAACAAAATAAAGAAGGAAAGATTTGGAAGCCAATTAGCATCTTTTACCTCCAATATACTAAAAAACATTAAGTTTAAGATTTTTTTCCATAAAAAACCATAAAATAAATAAGCACACCATTTGTCCTGATGACAAATCAGTAAAATTCATAAAACCTACATTGCCTGCAGAAAAGAAACAAACACAGAGGGAAGAGAATATCTTATATGTGGACTTTGCTAGTTACGAGAAGAACTTAAATGCAAGATAAGTCAACAGAAAAGAACAGATTTCAAGAACTATTCCAAATATGCAAATTTTTAATTAAGATTTAGAGACGGATAAGACTATACTCATAGCTTAGTCCCAATCCCTTTCCCAATTGGTACACATCTAGCCCGACAAACAGGAGTTCCACCTTTTGTTAATGAATCTGAACAGCAGGAGGATAACCAATCCACAAAACATTACTTGGTTGACCATTCTCAAGGTAAAACATGTTTTTGTGAAGCCAGTCATCTCCAAAAGAAAGTCTCAGTCCATTTAGTTTTGTCTCTACTTCAATGAATCTCCAGTTGTTCATGACGAAAACATAACCCAAAGAAGGGTTTTTGTAATTTTTGGAGTTGGCTTCCAAACTGCTCTCTAAAAGCTCTATCATCCTGTAAATACACACAGGTGAAATCATTGTATCTAAACCTAGTCCTAGATTATTCTCCTTACTTTGGTCTAGAGATTTAATGTAGTACATCACATCAAGCTTATTACCATTTTTGGACTTAGCGTCCAAACTACTCACTAACAGAATTCTAACTTTGGCTATGTACACAGATGATGTAATATTTCCCTCCTTTAAATCTTGGCTAAGTTTACTAATTTCCCTATTTCTGTAAACCAAATAAATATAGTACATCACTTCAAGGGTAATAGAATGAATCCCACCACTGAGTGATACATCTTCCAAAGCCTCGTAAATGGACAATCTCTGCCTTATCAACTGCACTACAATATTTGTGAATGTACATGATTCAAACTTGTTCCTGCAGAACAAATAAGATAAGTTAGGCACAAGTGTCACCTTACCAAGTAGTCCGCTATCTCCGAATTCTGATCGACACATGTCAGCTTGAACCCAGGAGGGGTTACCTGCAGAAGAATCTCTGAAGCTCAAGTAAGTCAAAGTTCTCCGAGAGTCAAATCAGTGATTAATGAATGTGTACCTTTAAATGATGGGGTCCACGTGTATTTATAGAGAATTAATGACGTTTGACCTCTGCAGCATCATCCACCTTCCTCTCCTCCTCTGACGCCTTCTCTTCCACCTCCTCATCATCCCCCTCGTCCTCCTTCACCAACTTTCCGTCAACTACGTCCTTATTCATAATATATTATCAATCTATTTGTTTGTAATTGAGAAATATTTTATTTTCTAAACTAAACTCAATCATCTCCATTATTCGACAACTAATTTTAAATGTTACAATTAGGAATGTAAAAAAAATTCCTACTCGCGGATATTGTAACGTCCCATTTAATTGATATGCGTAATTAAAGGAAACGCCACACGTAAAATAGTATAACAACGCAGTCCTGGGGTCCTTAACGCCACCCCTACAAACTAGGCACACCACGGTGCCAACAGAAACAATTGAAAAGTCTAACAAACGAAGTGCAGTAATAAATCATGGAGCAATACATGGGACAAAGCCCTAGAGAAATTAAGATCCAATCCATGCAGATTATGCAACGGAACCATCACCTCCCTGTTGCCCGCGGGTGTTCCTTGCATCTGCTCACACCAACAAGTTGATGATCATCTCAAAAGAGAGTACCACACAACAGAACATACCACAAAGAAAGTAGGGTAAGCTAAAGCACAAAAGAATTCATCCATACAATTCGATATATATATATATATATATATATATATATATATATATATATATATTCACCTTACCATACTCACATATCAACCAAGCATGCTATGACTTCTCAAACAATACACTAAGACACGACTCGACTCATTCGGATACATATATCTTGGTCGGATTCAACGGATGCTCACACTTGTGGTGGATACCTCTGCTCACCCCCGAGTTGCTCACCCCCGAGCTATGTGTTACAAGTGTTACAATGAATCAATTTCCCTCACCACAAGGTTAACCCTTAATGAATTTCAGGCCTCGTGCTACTCTCACCACAGAAGTCAGTCCACTCTAGATGAGACTAACTGACTCCTTAGAGTGTCAGGATGCAACCTTACCTTGAATCCTTACTTAGTTATACAGATGGGGCACCACCATGGACACCCACTAATAGGGGCCATGGAATTACGTCCCGACCACTGAAGTGCGACCCTGAAAGTCTCACCTAGAGACCCCAAGGATTTACGCACTGACACGGACTAAGCATGCTTAACCAATCAAGAAGAAATTCATCATACAGATTAATACATACACCTCGTATTCTAGTTATTCATAATCCATCCCTTTCCTTTTCCCGGTGAACACATACCAGTTCATCATTCTCATCCAACATAGTGGAATTTCATCTCATGCCAAAGCCATGTCAATTCAATACCAACCACCTCATTCCTTTCATGTGCGAAGGTTCACACCCAAATCCATCATTCATAATTCATGGTTCACATCACTCATGCATATTGATTTGTCTCATGCATTTAAAAGAATAGTCAACACCCAAACAAGCATAAACCGATTCAGAATTTAAGAAATGACCACATAAACGCACTGTCTCACCCAGCCCCTCGCTCAAGTCAAAGGGCCTCGCTCAAGCGAGAGGCTCTCGCTCAGGCGAGCCCCCTTCGCTTAGGCGAGGGCTCGAAAAAGGAAGTAGGAGCTCACGCGGGATCTCGCTTAGGCGAGACCCCTCTCGCCTTAGCGACTCTTTCGCGCAAAAGGTTCTGGGCGAGTCCCTGTCCATCTCGCCTAGGCGAGACTGGCTCGCTTAGGCAAGATTATCAGGTCTCACCACTGTCTTCCTTCAACAGCCACACACACCAGTCCAAACAACAGATTCATGCATTCCAAACCAACATAGCATCACACCAACCACACAAAATTGAAACAACAGTCAAACAACATGGAAAACGGAATATATGAGAAAGGCCTTAGCTTCCCTACCTAGAAAAAGGCCAACAGCTAGGTTCCTGGTAGGAACAGGTAAACACAGCAGCTCCCAAGGCGACTTAGTGAACGACTCTAGACAGGACTCGAAGCAACTGAGCTAAAAACAAGAAGGTGTGGGATGAGATGCAACTTACATGGAAAGAAACTGGCTCGAACAAGAGTGACAGAGCTTCAAGGATGAACCCTAGCGGAGTGACGGTTGTGGCTCTAAGCACCAAGGAAGTGGGTTCTGAAAGTGCACAATGAAACAACTAGGGCAGACTTGGGTGATTTTATCCTTTGGGCTAGCCCCCTAGGCTCAACAACTTAAAGGCAACCCTTAAAATTTTAGGGCAGAAAATTGGGCTTTACAGATATCTGTGGATAAAACCCGCAAATAATTTATGAAAATGATGTATTTTATTTTATTTTATTTGCATTTATGATTAAATATTTTACTTTTTAAATAATTTTGTAAATACCCGCGGATATGAAAAAAATAGGTGAGTACCTACATAATGGATAACCGACGGATATGGGTACGGGTACGGGGCAAATATTTATCCAGCGGGTAGGGTATGAGTAGAGATGACAAATAAACCCGCCCTCGTGGGTATTGCCCGAACCCATCCCCGTTTTGACGGGGAATCCCTGCATTGACTGGGTATGGGTATGGGTGTGGGGAATCCCCGACTTTTTTAATTGGGTATGGGGATGGGTATGTGGATGGGTATAGGGATGTACATATCCCCGCCATAATACTCGTCCCCGTTTAAATTATTAAAATATTCACAATTAATTAAGTAACCATATATATATATATATATATATATATATATAATTTTTTTATTTCTTCTAATTATTTGGTTTATCATGAAACTCATTTGCATCTTAATTATATTTTTCATGTTATCATAACCTTTATGTAAATTATGTTAAAAAGATGTATGTCAATTAAAAAATTTTTATGTCTCACATTTGAATATTTCTATTATTTTTTAAAATTTTATTTATTATATATTACTCTCAATTTAAGTATTTAATAGCACAAACCTTTTGGTTTACTTGGTAATATAAAAAAAAATCCTTTACTTACTATTATTAGTTTTTGTTTCATTTGAAGAACTGTTTTGTTTTGCTAAAACAATTTTTGTTATTTCTCAACCATTGAGTTTATATATATGCTGATATTTGAAAAGTTTTCTTAGATCTCTAAGATATTTTTCAACTTATCATACCCTTAATTATACATTTGTTTTTCTTTGTGCGATTTTTTTCAATAGTCTCTCACATTGTTTGTAAACATTTGTTAATTTTTTAATATTTTTATTTGTTGTTTATTTTCATTATGTACAATATTGATATATTTTATCTAATTATTTTTTATTTTCTAACTCCTTATAAATCATACTGTAATTTTTTCACCATAATTGTATAAGTAACTTTTATTTACTACAATATAAAATATTTTTAAATTTTATCAATTAGGTTTCATTAATGTTTGTAAATTTAATAAATGTATTGATTCTCACAAATTTTTATTTGGTATTATAATCTAAAATGTAAACAATTATAATTTATTTTAAACTTTTATTACAATTATTATTTGTTCTTTGTATCATTTTGATCAAATGATGTATTATAACTTTTATCATTGTATAAAAAGGAGATTCATTAGAATTTGAAAGTTTGAAGTAAACAAACATTTAAAATATATTTTAATTTGAATATTTGTTTTCCTTTTATATGTTTTAAAAAATAGTTTTAAATTTTATCAACTATGTTTCATTAATATTTGCAAATTTAATAATTTTTTTGGTTCTCATGAAATTTTATTTGGTATTATAATCTAAAATATAAACAATTATAATTTATTTTAAAGTATTTGATATCAAAGAAACAACCATCCTTCTAATATTGAATATTTGATAATATTATATTTCCTTTACCATAATTTTTTATTATTTTATAAAAATTAATTAAAATTAATATTGAAGTAGTAAGAAAATGGGTATGGGTATGAGTACGAGATTATACCTGTGATCCGGTGGGGATGGGGATGAGACAAAAGTTTGATACTCGTTAGGTTTGGTTGTGGGGATGGGGATGAATATTTTTTACGGGATGAGTATGGGATAGCGAAACCCGTGTCTGCCCTGCCCCGTTGCCATCCCTAGGTACGAGAGAGCTACTAAAAGTACCATATCCGCCCCGTTGACATCCCTAGTCACAATATTGAACTAATCTTGTATTACTTTGTAAAATTTATCATTGGAATTTTTTTGCTTACTTCTAAGCCAATTATCTATCTATATTTTGTATAGATCTTATTTATCAATCTATGTATTTATTCAATTTATACATTTTTAAGTTTATCTATACATAGTTTTTAAGTTTATCTATACATAGTTTTTTTTTTTAAGTTTATTCAATACATAGACACCATCACAAAACTACAAACTTTTTATACAAACAGCGTAGATATAATTCAACACTATGGGATAATTTTTGAAGTATTTCTCTTTCCTTTTCAAATTTTAGGATTAATAATGTGATACTCTTTCATTTTTACTTCAATAACCATTCCGATAATTCCACGAAAATTATACAATAATATTTGAATATATATATATATATATATATATTATTCTTGTTTAATTTTATATGTATAGAATTTTAGAATATTACAAGATAATATATAATGTTTTATTTTTATTTAATTTTATATATATATAGAATCTTCGAAGATTACAAGATAATATATCATATTTTATTTTGTATAATTTTATATGTATAAATCTTTATAGATTAGAAGATAATATATCATGTTTTATTTTGTTTAATTTTATATGTATAGAAACTTAGAAGATTACGAAATAATATATCATGTTTTATTTTGTTTAATTTTATATGTATAGAAACTTAGAAGATTACGAAATAATATATCATGTTTTATTTTGTTTAATTCTATGTATAGAATCTTCGAAGATTCTATATATATAAAATTAATCAATATATTACGAAATAATATTTAATGTTTTTATTTTTGTACAGTTTTATATGTATGAAATCTTTGAAAATTACAAGATAATATATCATGTTTATTTTAGTTTAATTTTATATGTATAGAATCCTCAAAGATTACAAGATAATATATCATGTTTTATTTTGTTTAATTTTGAATGTATATAATATTGGATGATTATGAGATAATATATCATTTTTCACTTTTTTTAATTTTATGTATACAAAATCCTCGAAGATTACAAGATAATATATCAAGTTTTATTTTTTTTTTAAATTTTATATGTATAGAATATTCAAATATTACAAGATAATATATCATGTTTTATTTTATTTTTTTGTAATTTTTTTATATATAGAATCTTCGAAGATTACAAGATAATATATCATGTTTAGTTTTGTTTAAGTTTAAATGTATAGAATATGGGAAGATTACAAGATAATTTATCATGTTTTATTTTATTTAATTTTACGTATATAGAATCTTCGAAGATTACAAGATAATATATCATGTTTTATTTTTGTTTTATTTTATATGTATAGAATATTCAAAGATTACAAAATAATATATGTTTTATTTTTGTTGAATTTTATATGTATAGAATCTTCGAAGATTACAAGATAATATATAATGTTTTAGTTTATTTAATTTTGTATGTATAAAATCTTAGAAGATTACGAGATAATATATCATGTCTTATTCTATTTAATTTTACATGTATAGAATTTGCTAAGATTACAACACAATATATAATGTTTTATTTTTGTATAATTTTATATGTATAGAATCATGAAAGATTATAAGATAATATATCATGCGTTATTTTGTTTAATATTATATGTATAGAATCTTGAAAGATTATGAGATAATATATCTTGATAGGAGCGAACCACTTTGATAGAAACATTGACATAAGACACTTCAGACATTTAATGTTCAAAGTCACTTAGAAATATTCTCATATCACTACAAAAAAAAAATTATACAGCATAAGTCATTTTATGGAGGTTAAAAAGACCTCCACAAATAAAAATCATATGGGTTGATTATGATACATTTTATAAAAGCTGATAATAGAGGGGGTTTTTATTTTTTACGAGGTTTATGACCTTCGCAAATTGCAACACATTCACCTCTGAGTGAATGCATGTGTTCCCTCTTAAATCAGAAAAGAAATGAATTTTTCCCTTTCACTCAAAAACCTAAGTTTAGAGTGCCAATCGATTCCGCTCAGTGATTAAGCCATGTTGTAGCCTCCGTTGCAGCGATCTTCGTCGCGACAGCTTCGTCGTGCCGTCTTCTTCGCGCCATCTCCCTCGTGCCATCTTCATCGCGCTAGCTCCGTCGCGTCGTCTTCGTCGTGCCATCTCTGTCACACTGTCTTTGTCGCGCCATCTCTGTCGGCGTTGTCTTTGTCGCTTCATCTCGATCGCACTATCTTCGTTTTCCCGTCTCCGTCGTGCCATCTCCATCGTAGCCTTTGTGGTAGCCTTTTTCGTAGCGAATCAGTGACTCCGTGATTCAACTTTGTTACGCCCTCTCCGTCACTCTAGCCGTCCATCACATGTGGTTGTGATCCAGTGGCTTTTGTAGAGTTAAGGTACACCTGGAATTTTTTGTTACCTAGAGGTTCCTTATCGATATATCTTTGATGTTCCTGTTTAAGATTTTATGTTCATTGTGTGAGGTAGAAGTGTTGGATGTTATGTTTTGTTTTTTCTTTAACAGGCGATTTAGACATTGCTATCGAAAGGTGCTGCCTCTATGTCCTATTCGGTAGTTATTCACTTCTCTAGTAGATAAACATTAAGGTTAATTTTGCTCTGTGGGCTATTTTATGTGAATAAAATAAGAAGATAAAGTGAATTCAACTTCTTCAGTATGTTTACGTCAACTTCTGCATTTTAGTTTCATTTATCTTTGTTGGTGGAGCCTTATATATTAAGCATTCTAACTCATTAGTAACTCATTCACTGTAGAATGCATTTGAGTGTGCCATGTTGAGATTGATCAAAATCAAGGGTATTTCTATTCGATGGCATAAGCATAAGTGAACAATTCTGGCATGTTTGGATGAGTCTATAAACAAATTTAATCACAGAATCCAAAAAAAGAACAACATGTTTATGCAGGCATAAAACTTCTAGCTTCAAAGTTATTATTCAAGTTATTTAAAATGGTTGAACATGTTTGTGGCAAGACAAGCATATATCATACACAGTGTAAGTCTTCATTTCAACAACATCAAAATTGGGCTTTGAACCTGTTGGTTTGGTTAGAAGAGAGCAATCAATACTGTCTCTCCATTCAGATGGACACTAGCAAACATCACCTGCTTCAGCCAAGCATTCTGCATTATGGAAACAAAAACTCTCACCACAGGGTGCTCTAGAATGCTCACAATGTTCCCCACCAAATCCATTAGGACATTAGCATGATTATTTCTCTCCTTGAACAATTTCCTCACAACTTCCTCCATGCTCACACCAGAAAGAGTTTGTTCCATCACACATACTCATTTCTTCATCACAAAACTTACCCTTGGAGCCTCAACCCCCAGCATAATCTCATTCAGAAATTTGAACAAGCAATATTAAGACTATTAGCATTTATGATATGATAATTACGTTTTTAGCTATGATTGCATTGATTTACTAGTTATCCTTTGATATTTTATATAACTATACTTGGCTGGTAGGTCTTATTATTATATGCTTGATTTTAATCTTAATTCGTGTGTGGCATGACAACTTTTGTGGCACAAAACTCAAGTCTTTTTGTTTGCAGCATCTCTTGGTCGATGCTTTCTGAGAGTATCACTTATGGTCCATTAATGTGTTTCTTCACTTTGTTTTTACTTGCAGCCATCAATGGACTCATTACCTAATCTCAACTAGCATCATGGTTTTATTCTCTATCTCTTTATTCATTTGTCATTTGTCATATTTATGTGGCCTATATTATTAAAACTAGCATTAGTTTTATGGCCTACATAAAAGAACAACTACCATCTATGTCTTTATTCTTGTCTTTATTTTGCAGAAAATTTAACAATACCATAGAAGAACAACTACCATCTTCCCACAAGGTGGGAAGCCAGTAGGAGGTTCCTCGAATTTTACTTTAACTCAGATGCAAAAACTACAAGCCCATCGATATGTGCTTTTAAATTGTGCAATAGTCACACCATTTGTTGAGTGAGTAATCTACATTAAGTGTGTGATTTGTATTTAAACTAATTAAATTATATTAGTCATGTTGTTTAATTATATATGTCGTGAATTTAGACAACTAATAAAAAAAAGTTCAAGGGGAAGGCGACCTTCAACCACTGAAATCGAAACTAGAGTGTTTAATGAGTTTATTAATTGGTTTCAAAGGCGGGTGGGTTGTCAAATAGTACACTTTCTGTTATTTACTATGTTTTCTTTCAATTATGGCTAACATAACTTCTTTATTTAGATTATGAATCCAGAAGCAACAAATACAATGTCTAATGACTTAAAGTTTCTAGCACGAGGTCCATTGGAAAATGCTAACAGATTTACTGCGTACAACATCAATGAGTTTAAATTTCGAACATTGACTCGAGATGAGGGATTGAGAACACAACATAGTGGTGTGTTTTTAACATCTAACACAGCTTGTGTATCAAGCAGTGTTGATAGGAACTTAAGGCAAGCAGAATTATCCTATTATGGAAAGTTGGAGGATATCATTGAGCTTAATTATTATGGTCTATTCAAAGTTGTTCTTTTCAAGTGTTAGTGGGCAGATACTAACTTTGATAGACTAATTCATATTGGAGATCGTGAAGAACATGAACCTTATATTTTGGCATCTCAAGCACAAATGGTATATTATGTAGATGATGTGGTCAATAAATGATGGAGTATTGTTGTGCATTTAAAGTCAAGAGATTTGTATGAAATGGGAGAAATAGTAGAAAAGGTATATGAAAATTAGCCATACCAAGATCAAGAGCTAGAGAAATTTTATAGTAATGACAATGAATATGTGCAATTGGCTACAAACCATTTAGATGGTCATATCCCTGACTCAAATGTATGAGTTGAAAAAATAATTAGTAATAAATTTTTTCTTAAAGGTAATGATTTTTATATTCAAAGTTATTTTCAATGCATGTATACTTAATGATTTTTTAATGTTATTTTCTTAAGGTGATTATATGTTGCTTCCTCTTGTCAATTTCAGGTTAGGAAGGACATATATAAAGAATCTATAATGAAAAGTGTACTCTTTATTCTCTAGTTCTCTTTCTTCTCTAGTTCTCTTTCTTCTCTGGTTCTCTTCACAGGTTATAACTTATATACAGTTTCTAGAAAAGCATAACAAATCCTCATTATATATAGTTAGATAATATGTCATTATAGAATCTTTTTTAGAATTTTCTGCTTCATATTCTTAGTTGACTTTTCTCAATAATTAAGATATTAACCAATTTCTCCTTGTAGAGTTTATAAACCTCATCTCGTTAGAATAAACTAAAGTCTGCAACAGAGAGCATGTATTGAAGGCTCCACAAGTATTTTGTCTATCAGTTGTATTTCTAGAGCCTTACTTGTGATACTACAACATATAGAAAACCATTAAAAATATAAAAGTCACCAGAGATAAATATAAAAGTCAAAAGTTAATTATCTCAACCTGATGACATTAAGCAGTAACATTAATCAACAACCTAAAATACCAACTAAGTAATTGAATAATTGAATTTCTACAATAGGTAAAGAAGAGTATGGATTTTCCTAAACAAATATATATGTTCCTTTCTATCTAGTTCACAATTTTAGTTTAATTGAAGTCATTTTTAATTTATTTAGTCCATTATTTCCTTTCTTACATGAAAATATGCTTTTGCTGATATTTTTAGATGTAAAAGTATTTAAGGTGAAGCAACTTGTTAGGATGCTGATTTTTTTCCTATTATTAATTTGATTGATTACCATGCAAGATGCACCCAATTAACTAATTTTGAAATTATAACCAGAAGTTTGCTATAAACAACAAAATCTTATCCCACCAGTGTGAATTCCAAAATCTGCCATAAAGATGCAAGTTTTTGCACTCCTATAAATGGATTGTTGACAAAGTGTTGTGCTGACCCCTTTAGTTAGTTATATCTGTTGCTAATTTTGGACATTTATTATAAAGCTTGCACTAGTAAAATATGGTTTAAAATCCCAAGTCCACTTCCAACTTCTAATACATTGTGTTACTCGTAAAAATTGAGAGGGACAAAGCAAACAAAAGATTAAATATCCATCTGTTACTCGTAAATTTAGTTATGTCTATGGTATTGTGATGAGAATTCTCATGGATTTTAGAAGTTAAATTAGAATTGGTACAGTTCTCCTCATGCATTCTTTATATCTAGTTTTCACTGTTGTGATTCACTTTTGGTTTCTCATAAATATATGTAGCCATGCCAAAGGTGAAGCATTTCTGAAATCCACAGAAATCATCACTTCAGCCTCCAGCTAATTCTTTACCATCAACAAATCCTGCACCAACAAGTGAAACCTCATCACACACTTCAATGAGCACAACACCACCAATAGATTCCTCATTGCACACTGAGAACTCACAGCAACACGAAACATCTACAAAACATATTCGACATGAATCTTCATCATATTGGACTGTTCATGCAATAGGTATATGTCATATTTATTTTTACATGACCATAATTTTTAAAATTTTACTTATGGTTAAGTAAGTTGTTTTATGGTTAAAGACTTAGAAGGAGTTATCAAGAAAATTAAGGTGAAGGTTAGAGAAGTAAATAACTTCCCTCGTGGGGAATGCATCATTGTGGACTTTGATGAGTTAGGCATGGCAATTGGTGAAGGACAAGGGGTGCTTGCAGGATATTGTGGTACATTGGCAATTGATTGTAATTTGTTTCCAATTAATTTTGAAAGATGGTATGGGAAAACAGGCATGCCTAACACTTACTTCTTGGAATGCTTTAAGGAAATATTACAGGTATATCTTTATACATGTATGACCTTATATCTTTTGTAAATGTTACATTTACTCAAATGTGTATACACTAACTATGTATTCTTTTTTCAAAAGCCTCGAGTTTGTTTTAAGACTGGTGAAGCTAGTGCACAACGTTACTCTTGGTAGGAAGTGGGCTGTACGTAGGTAGAATTTATGGAATGAGTTCTACGATCCAACGAAAAGCAAAAATGAAATCATAAGTAATGTGCCAAATGGTATAGACAGAACTCAATGGGCTCATTTTGTTACTTATCGTCTAAAACCGGAAACATTAGTACAAGTTACATTATTTTGAATGGTGTGAATTGTTTGTGTAGATTTTTTTTATTGTTATGTGAACTTACAATTTTTTTGTTCATAAGAGATTTGTAAAAAAAATAGAGAAAATCGCAAAAAGTAAGAAATTCCTCATACTGGTGGTTCTAAACCTATGTCAAGAAGAAGACATGAGATGGTAATGATATTAGTTAACATGCCACTTTACTATTTTTTAATTTTTACTATTTAACTTAACTTCTCTTTTTATTTAGTTTTTGGAAACTGGATAGCTGCCTAGTCGGGGAAAGTTATACATTGATACTCATAAAAGAAAGGATGGATCATTTGTAAATGATGCGGCAAAGGCTATATCGATTAGTTGTACCATAATATGATATTTTCGTGCATTTTCCTTCAATATTTAGAGTTTTCACTACATATTGTTGTATGCCTATAGGAACAAATTGAACTGGGTTTGACTCAAAGCACTAATGATGAATCAGAGGTTTCCCCTAATGATGTTGTTGGTAGAGTGTAGGCCCAGAGTAGTATGGGAGGTTGTGATGCATGAGTTTAGGAGCAGCTCTTACTAACTCATTTAGAAATACAAGATTTCGACTTTCGGATTTAAGCATTGCTTCATCTAGTGCTGCCACATCATCAACATCTTTTGATCACTAGCAATATAAGTACACTAATTTAGAATCCCAAATTCAAACCACCTTGGGTGCACTAAAAGCCTACATGATAATGAAGGAAGGAAAAATCCCTAATGAATTAACTGCCTTCTTTGATCCTCAACCTTAAGTAAGTTATGTCCAGCCTTTGGAAATATGCATTTGGAAATGCTCAGCCTTTGGAAACTAATTATATTTGTACTTATTTGTGATGTGATTTTTGATACAAGAATTATACTGTATCGATGTGAGTTAATCATCGATACCAAATAATCATGATTTTTGTGCAGATCAATGATCTAGTAATAAACTATTTTAGTATATGCATGTTGATTTCATGATTTGAGGTTGACGTCCTTCTTGCAGCTAATATTTATCTTTTATAATTTCAGCAAACTAGTGATGCAAATGAGCCTGAGTCTTCTATGGGTACAAGAGGATCATCTGGTGGTAGCAACATTTAGGGTGTTGATGATGTTTTTTAGGATGAAACTATTGTCAAGTATAGTAGGAAATTCTAATTACAAACAAAATATTGTTTTTATGATATTTGAATAACACAAGAAAAATACAGTAATAAATCCACAAATTAAATAATACAAAAGAAACAGGTTAAAACCTTTACCGTATAATCCTCGAATTGAGAAGGGTATTAACTCCCACAAAAAAAATGAAAAATTGGAATTTTGGAATCAAATAGGTTTATGGAAATAAAGGAGGTTTTAAAGCTCCACAAAATAATAGTCATGAATAAGAGAGGTTATAACCCTCCATTAAAAAATTTCCACAATATAAACCTGGTACTAGGGGTGTTAGAAAACTTTGACAAATAACTTGTGGGGAACCTATCTATGGAGGTTTGAAAAACTCCTACAAATTATTTTGTGGAGGGTAAAAACCCCCGCTAAATGAAATTAAAACCTTCGCAATTTAACTTTTTTTTTTTTTGTAATGTATGATTATGTTTGCAATTTCAATTCATGAAATGTCAACTAAATACTTTTTTTATGATTTATCCATCTATTTTTATATTTTTAGAAGTTAAATGAAACATAAAAGTTTTTCACCATCTTCTATTCGAGGTGAAAGCCACAATTCTAAAAGTTATTTTATTATTAACTATATCAATTATACATAGTTCATATTTTCTTGTCTAATGTGTGAATATATATAGTTATTCGATATCTTGTTGTAAGATTTCATGTTTCTACTATTGTAATGATCCATATTTGTTTTTTCTAATACTAAAGAGAAAAGTGGTTTTAATGTTGTAACAATCACATATGAGTTATTGGACAACAAGGGTAACATTTTGGAAGTTGAAAAGTTACACTAATGAATGTGTTGTTTTATTAAAAGAAAATTCTCAAAATCTTCTCTTCCAACTTTACTAATGCAACTGAATCAGGTTATTCTCATGAAAAAAAATGAGGTTGAAAAGTTTATTTGATGAAGGATTAACTTGTTCCTTTTTAAGATTATTGAATATGGTGTGAGTTGATTAAGAAAGCTAAGCGAAATCCCCACTGGACATTAAGATAGCAAGCTATATAGATGTGAAGGTTCCTTTTACAAAGCTCAAGAGAAGAAGATAATGGATTGATTCAAAATGAAAAGGAAATGGAAAGAACATAAACCATATAAAACCAAGAACAATTAAAGGAAGAAGAAAACATAAAATGGAAAGGAAAGAAATGG
>Ga0214544_1006093_pt1 | contig 22651 bp, 19 predicted proteins | sample CNSS3metaG_FD_160074 | JGI IMG/M metagenome (GOLD analysis project Ga0214544, IMG submission 160074) | Root nodule microbial communities from cowpea collected in UCLA plant growth center, Los Angeles, California, USA - CNSS3 | ecosystem: Host-associated > Plants > Roots > Nodule | place: USA...
TCCGTATTCGTTGTGAGACGACTCAGGGTTATCTTAACCCTAACTATTTTCTTCACTACAAACTGGCAATACTGAAGTTGCTAAAGTAGTGGTAATTTGATCGCCTAACGACAGCGATATCAATAGAGTTGGGTGGTAATCGTGTGAACCAATTGAGTGCAGGTCCCTTTAGGGATGTTGGGAAAACACGATAGTGGATTGCGTCATCCGAAGTATACAATCCTACCTGGGTGGTGAAGACGTCCACGTGCTCCTCCGGATCAGTAGTGCCATCGTACTAGCTCATAGTCAACCCCTTCCAGCATGCGGGAAGTTCCACCTCCATGATCCCGTCCACGAAGGGGTGGGGTCTGGCTGCTTTGGGCCTCGCTTCTATTTGGTTGGTGGTGGTCTGTATTCGGGACTCCTCTCGCCCGGTACCATCCCCTCCCTCTTCATTGCTACGAGATTCCTCCCTTTGTAGGGGATTCTGCTCAATTTGCATTCGCATCTACTGGTTCTCCTCTCTTAGGGCGTTTAATTCTTCCTCGTTCTTGCGTCTCAATTCCTCTAACTGGCGGTTCATCTCTCGTTGCATCTCTGCTGCTACTGTATTTTGATCGACTGCTGCTCTTGTCGACACCATCCTTCTTGAGAATTGTCTAGCCTCACGGTGGGCACCAATTATACCTGATCGATACTATTTTAGTGCGGAACCAGAAGATCTGAAGAACCCTCTATGTCGAACCTCCTCCTATTCCTCCCTGGACTCCTCCTAGATCTCCCTACCGCCTGCACTCCGGGGGTGGGGGTACCTTGATGGAGCTTGGTGGAGACATGAAACTCCAAGTGCAGCGGAAATGATGGAGGAAGCATGGAAGAATGGAAGGCAAGTTTGTAGGCTCTTGCTTGCAATGGATAGGTGAAAGGATGAATGATTTAGAGGTGGTTCTAGCCTAGGAAGGGGGCTAGAGGTAAAGAGAGTAAGCTCTCTAAAAGATAACTTTCAAGTGGCAATAGTGAGGAGTATTCTCAACTCAAAGTGTCTATTGCGCAAAATTCAAGAGTTAGTACAATGCTGAAAAATTAAGGCTTTTATACTCAAGCCATTACACATGAGGAATCTTGACCCTTGGATGAGAAGGAGAAAGCATCTCGGCCTTTGATGCTAGCTTGGAGAAGAAGGCTTGATCTTGGCTATTTGATGATGCCTTGGAAAAGGAGGAAGCATTCCTAACCCTTGGATGCTTTGGATCCATGAGGTGTAGGAAGAAGTGTTGACTTCCACTTAGTCCACCTTGGCTCTTTTGATGGCCAAATCTCCTATTGGGCTTAGTCAAGCCCAATTTTATCAATTCAACTACTCATTTTTGACTTATTATTCTAGAAAGCAAAGCCTAAACAATGGGCCAATATTATTGCTATTCTATTACTCTTTGAGACACCTCTTCAAATCTTCACATCTTCTTTGGCCCATGTGAAGAGTGTGAGAAGCCCATGTGGGTTTAGGCAATCTTGAATGAAGCCCAATTGAATCTTTTTGAGCATGCTCTTTGTTATTAGGCCTCTTGATGGGCTTGGGCTTGAAGGTGCATATGGGCCATGTATTGGGCCTTGAGCATGATTTGGGCCTAGGCGTTTCCCAAGCTATAAGCCTTGTTGGGATCACATCATACTTGCAGGCACTCCGACGCTCAAGTCAGAAAGTGATTCGATATGAGGTGTAATTGGTTTAGTGAGAAAAGCATACCTTTGTGTGTTCACTAGGCCTTAATTTATACTAATTTCTTAATGGACCTGTTATTATTATTTGCGGGCCGTTTGTATTCGACGATCAATTCTTTCCCTTTCCAACTGAGGTTGCATGCATCGGTTCTTTCCTTATTGACTGAGATTGTTCGTTTGTGCCTTTGTTAAAGATCAGCTCTTTCCATTCCTAGATTTGTTCGTCTGTACTTTTGTTAAAGATCAACTCCTTCCATTTTGGGGTTTGCCCATCTGTACTTTGCCAGATATCGACTCCTTCCTTTTTAGGGTTTGCCCGTCTGTACTTCGCCAAATATCAACTCCTTCCTTTTTGGCTGAGATTGCGCGTTGCTCCTCTATACCTCTGCGCCATAATCCCATATTCCATCTGCCACTCCCTTGGGCTGAGATTGCCCGTCTCTATTTTTTTTAATATTTCTCCCTTAAGATTTGTAGAAAACATGATGTTATTAATATTTTTTCTTATCTTCTTTCTATATCACAAGAATTCAATTAAAACATTTTAAATTTTTATCCAATAAAATAAAAAAAGTAACTTTTTTATTTTTATTTTTTAGTTTAAAATATTTTTAAAATATTTATCTATTTTTAAATATTTCTCTTTTTTGAAATATAATTATACTATAATATTTTTAGTTAATTCTATTTTTTTAATTTTAGAAAATGATCCTATAGTAATATTTTATTAACTTTTTTTTCTCTATAGCACAAGATTTCAATTAAAAATCATTTCAAACTTATGAAATTATGTTTTTAACATAAAAGATTTTCTTTTTCTTTCAAGATATAACAAGTTATTCTTTTAAAGATGTAAAAAGATAAAAGATATAACTAGAACATTAAATTCAATCAATGTAATGCACGAACTTCAAGTAATAAACATTGAAAAATTAAATTAAATGATACATCCAATTTGGTATTTTTTATTTTATTTTATGAATAAGTTTTATATATTATGATTACCACAACCATTATTATAATAATATTTTATTCTATAATATTTTCTTAATTATCAAAAAAATTATAAATTATTTTCAAGTAATAAAAAATAAAAACTTAAATGAAATGATACACCACTTTCATATTCTTTTTTAACAATTGAAAAGAATGTATTATAATCTAACTTACCACAATTGAAGTACAATTAGGTTAAAAAATTATTGACGTAGCCTAACAATGAACAAATCAAATATATCATTTTAAAAACTAATATATACCCTTAACCACCTCTACAGTAATTTCTTTTAAATAATTGGTCAGTCATAAGTAATTAGGACTTTCTTGTAGTACAATATTTCAATTAGAAAACTTAAAATGTTATCAAATTTAATAAAAAATAATAATCTTTTCTATTTTTAATTTAAAATGTTTTTTTAAATATGTATTTATGGTTGAATATTTCTCAATGTTTCTATATATTTATATTTTTTATTTTTTACACAATGATAATTTTACTAATATTTCATTATCATATTTTTTTATTATATTATATTTCAATTATGAAACTAAAAAATTTATCAAAACAATTAAAAAAGATACATTTTCTTTATTTTGAATTTAAAATACTTTGAAAATGCTATTGTATTTTTTAATCTTTTCTCATTTTTTAATATAATTCTGTTATAAGATTTTTAAATTTTCTATTTTTTTAATATTTCTCTATTGAGCTTTTTAGAAAACTTGATGTTATTAATATTTTTTCTTATCTTCTTTCTACATCACAAGATTTCAATTAAAACAATTTAAATTTTTATCCAATAAAATAAAAAAAGTAACTTTTTTATTTTTATTTTTCAGTTGAAAATATTTTTAAAATATTTATCTATTTTTAAATATTTCTATTTTTTGAAATATAATTATACCATAAGCTTTTTAGTTAATTCTATTTTTTAAATTTTAGAAAATGATACTTTAGTAATATTTTAATAATTTTTTTTTCTATAGCACAAGATTTCAATTAAAAATCATTTAAAACTTATCAAATTGTGTTTTTAAGATAAAATATTTTTTTTTTCTTTCAAGATATAACAAGTTATTCCTTTAAAGATGTAAAAAGATAAAAGATATAACTAGAACATAAAATTCAATCAATGTAATGCAATAACGTCAAGTAATAAACATTGAAAAATTAAATTAAATGATACATCCAATTTGATAGTTTTTATTTTATTTTATGAATAAGTTTTATATATTACGATTAGCACAACCATTGTTATAATAATATTTTATTCTATAATATTTTCTTAATTATGAATAAAATTACAAATTATTTTCATGTAATAAAAAATAAAAATTTAAATGAAATGATACACCATTTTGTTCTTCTTTTTTAACAATTAAAAAGAATGTGTTATAATCTAACTTACCACAATTGAAGTACAATCTATTACATATTAAGAAAAGAAGATACCACCAATTACTACATTACCCATTTTCTTTTATTGACAAGTGTCATAAAATTTAATTTTTTCGTCATTTTAAAACTGTGTAATAAAAGGATACTGGTTCAAATCCTACAAAAACCAATTTGTTTTGTTTTTTCATTTATTTATGATTTCAAATATAAGTAATATTATTATTTGTAATATTTTTATAAGTATTATTATTTGTAATTATTAATAATATTATTATTATAAATATTAATTGTAGTGATAGTAATAAAATTATAACCAATATTAATATAATAATAATAATTATTATTATATGTTACTATTATATATTATTATTAGTATTATTAACATTTTTATTATATGTTACTATTAGTATTATTAACATTTTTATTATATATTATTATTATTATTATTATTATGAGTAAAGAAGTAATTAGAAAAATTATTAACTATAATATACGAAAATTAATACTTAAATTAGTAGTGAAATTATTAGTATTAGTACTATTATTATTATTTACAGTTATTAGTACTATACTTCTCATAAATAATATTAGTATTATTAATATTATTTTCGTTTTGACACAAGATTATATTTTTTTTATTTGGATTGTAGTATTTAGATACACATCTTATTTTATATACTAGGAGATTATATTTTAATTACTTGCATTGTTATTTGCTTTGTTGTTGGTTTGTTTTACATTTGAGTAATTAGTTGAATCCAAAAAAGTAGTTACTAAAATTAGTAAAATAATAAAACTAAAATGTAGTTTTTTTATTATAAATAATAATTTAAATTTAAAAAATAATAATTAGCATTAGTATTAATATTAATATAATAATAATTATTATTATTATTTGTATTTTTTGTTTTAAATAATATTAGTGTTATTATTATCGTATTAATATCAATCTTAGTGTTATTATTTGAATTGTAGTATTTAGATACACATTTTACTTTTATCTATTATGGATTATATATTAATTACTTGCATTTTTATTTGTTTTATTGTTGATTTATCTTTACATCCGAGTAAAATAATAGAACTAAAGACTAATTTTTTTTATTATCAATAATAATTTAAATTTAAAAAATAATAATTAATATAATTGTAAAAACAGAATAGGAGACCATGTATCTTTATATATGTAGTTGTGTATTATTATTATTATTTTTATTTTTATCAATACAGGATATTATTATTATAGTTAGACACCCATTTTATTGATATTTACTACATGATCATGTTCCAATTACTTGCATTTTTTATTCTTTTTGTTCTTGATTTATCATCACATCGAATTAATTAATTGAAAAAAATTGTTACTACTATTATTATTATTATTATTATTATTATTATTATTATTATTATTATTATTATTATTATTATTATTATTAGTAAAGAACTAATTAGAAAAATTATTAACTATAATATACGAAAATTATTACTTAAATTAGGAGTGAAATTATTAGTATTACTATTAGTATTATTACTATTATATATTGTTATTGTAAAAATTATTAACATTAGTAATAGTAAAATTATAACTATATTATTATTGTTATTATTATTATTAGCATTATTAATGATATTAATATATAATATATTAATATTATGATTATATATGATTGTTGTTATTATTAAATTTATTGATAATATTAGTAATAGTAAAAATATTAGTATAGTATTACTTTTAAATATTTATTTAATCGAAATTGATAATATTTATTTTTATTTTATTTAAATATTTCTATTACAACGACCACAAACTATAAATACTATTATTAAATTTATATAACTATAATATCATATTTTTATGAGATAATTTTATATTATATTTAAATAAATAAAGTATGTATAGGTTACTATTAAAAAATGTGTATTTTTTATTTCTTTTCTCTTAAAAATTTTTATTTAAAAATTAATTACACATTTTCTATAAATATTAAATATAATATCAATTATATTATTTAAAAAAGAACAAAAAAAAGACCTGTGCATATGCACGGGTCAGAGACTAGTTAGATTAAAAAATTATTGACATAGTCTAATAATGAACAAATCAAATATAGCATTTTAAAAACTAATATATACGCTTAACCACCTCTACAATAATTTTTTTTAAATAATTGGTCAGTCATAAGTAATTAGGACTTTCTTGTAGTACAATATTTCAATTAGAAAACTTAAAATGTTATCAAATTTAATAAAAAATAATAATCTTTTCTATTTTTAATTTAAAATGCTTTTTTAAATATGTATTTATGGTTGAATATTTCTCAATGTTTCTATATATTTATATTTTTTATTTTTTAGACAATGATAATTTTACTAATATTTGATTATCTTATTTTTTTATTATATTATATTTCAATTATGAAACTAAAAAATTTATCAAAACAATTAAAAAAGATACATTTTCTTTATTTTGAATTTAAAATACTTTGAAAATGCTATTGTATTTTTTAATTTTTTCTCATTTTTTAATATAATTCTGTTATAAGATTTTTAAATTTTCTATTTTTTTAATATTTCTCCCTTGAGCTTTTTAGAAAACTTGATGTTATTAATATTTTTTCTTATCTTCTTTCTACATCACAAGATTTCAATTAAAACAATTTAAATTTTTATCCAATAAAATAAAAAAAGTAACTTTTTTATATTTATTTTTTAGTTTAAAATATTTTTAAAATATTTATCTATTTTTAAATATTTCTCGTTTTTGTAATATAATTATACTATAAGATTTTTAGTTAATTCTATTTTTTAAATTTTAGAAAATGATACTTTAGTAATATTTTATTAACTTTTTTTTTCTATAGCACAAGATTTCAATTAAAAATCATTTAAAACTTATCAAATTATGTTTTTAAGATAAAAGATTTTCTTTTTCTTTCAAGATATAACAAGTTATTCTTTTAAAGATGTAAAAAAATAAAAATATATAACTAGCACATAAAATTCAATCAATGTAATGCAATAATATCAAGTAATAAACATTGAAAAATTAAATTAAATGATACATCCAATTTGATATTTTTTATTTTGTTTTATGAATAAGTTTTATATATTATGATTACCACAACCATTATTATAATAATATTTTATTCTATAATATTTTCTTAATTATCAATAAAATTACAAATTATTTTCAAGTAATAAAAAATAAAAGCTTAAATGAAATGATATGTGAGCCCCCTTTTTCCAACTTATAATTTGTTGAGCCTGGTCATAAAATTCAATGAATGTAATGCAATAACGTCAAGTAATAAACATTGAAAAATTAAATTAAATGATACATCCAATTTGGTATTTTTTATTTTATTTTATGAATAAGTTTTATATATTATGATTACCACAATCATTATTATAATAATATTTTATTCTATAATATTTTCTTAATTATCAATAAAATTACAAATTATTTTCAAGTAATAAAAAACAAAAATTTAAATAAAATGATATGTGAGCCCCCTTTTTCCAGCTTATAATTTGTTGGGCCTGGTCTTTTCATAGGCCCAAGGCCAGCCCAGAAAGGAACCCCCAATACCCCCTTCCAGCTACTCACTATTCCACTTGTCTCCTTTTTCAGAAGCTGTCTCCCTCTCTCAAACACCCAAGACTCTAGATAGAGCTCTGCTAGGGCACAGAGATTGTTTCATCTTCGACCTAGATACGGTGGTTCTGTCTCCAAGTAAGTTACTCCTCATTTCTGCCATAGCCTTTCTTTCCCTTTCTAGTTGGGCACTTTAGTTGCGTTAGAGTTCATCCTCTTATACTCGTTTTGGGTCTTGGGGTTTCTGTTTCAGCTCACTATCTTAGCTGATGGAGCTGTTGTACCTGGGTTACATTCTCTGAGTTACTACTCCCTTCTCTTGCGCCTAAAAAGGTAAGGGAAGCTAGGTTTTTAAGTTCTAAAGCGATTTTTGTATGTTTGAGGGTTGTTCTGTGTTTTGGGTTCTTGAATGGTATATTAATATGTGTAGATGGTTGGTTGGTAGTCTGGATGTTACTTTGTGTGGTTTTTCTGCTTTGCATGCGTGGAACAGTGGGGGAGAACTGATATTCTCGCCCAAGCGAGCTCGTCTCGCCTAGGTGAGAATATCAGAGGATCGCCTAAGGTTCTGCCTCGAGCGCTCGCCCAGGCGACCCATTCGCGTTTTCAGCGACACCCCGTCTCGCTCAGGCGAGATGGACTCGCCTAAGCGAGAACTCGTGAAATCTCACAAGGGCCACTGTTGCAGTTTTGCTAAGCGAGGCAACTTCCCTCACCTGAGCGAGGGCTCCTAGCTTGAGCGAGGCTGGTGCTGAATTGTGTTCTAACACTATTCCCTTGTATGCTTGGGTGATTTATTGCATGATTGGTTTAAGTTCCCTCTTTAAACCATGAAGTATGTATATGGGTATGGTTGTTTGATTCATATGAACTGAAATTGGTATGTTGGCATGAGTAGCACATGGATTTTGGGTTGTATGGTTGAGACCTTGCATGAGAATTGGATGTTTGAGATAAAGGTGGTGTATAAGGCATGAAACATGAATTTGGTGTGAGATAGGCGTAATTCCACGAGTCTCGTGGGGAGCTCTCATGGTGGCATGTAGTGTATATATATTAGGATAAGGATTCAAGTAAGGACCGCATCCCGAAACTCTAATGGGTCAGTGAGTCTTAGGTAGAGCAAACTGATCCAAGTGGTGAGAGTGGCGGGAGGCCCTTGTCTTTGGCAGGACAATGGCCTTAGATGCTTGAAGGCTAACCTTGTGTGTGGTAGGGTGAAACCCATTGGCAATGGCTCTGTAGACTAGTAGAGGCCACCACAAGTGCAAGCATCCAGTGAATCCGATCCTAGTATATTTATCCGGATAATTGAGTCATAGTGTCCTGTTTGTTTGCAATAACGTGATTCTCTGTGCCTACTATGTTGCATGCTTGGACTGTTTAAGCACTTGTCTGTTATACTATGATAAATTTAAATTACACTAGCTTACCCTTTCATTTTTATGTATGTTCTTGTCCTATTTTCTCTTTTGCGATGATCACCTTATTGGTGGGAGCAGATAGGAATAATGCGAGAGATAGGCCTGATGGTGGCAGCGGCGCGATCTAGTGGGAGTGTTGTATATGACTCTCAGGAGTGGTTTTGTGGCCTTAGCGCCTATTGTAATTCCTTGCTCTAGAAGTATATCTTTGGCAAAACTGTTAAACTTTTCGATCCTGTTATGTCCATGGCATTGTAGTGTGCCTAAGTCTCCTTTAAAAGTACTCTCTTGGATGACTGTAATAGTCGATTTTCTTATGTGCACTGTTCATCGGATTGCTCTTGCATTTCTATAATTATGCGATGTTTTTATTTAGTAGATTTGATCTATTTAAATGGGATGTCACATTTTTATGGTATCAGAGCCTTCGTTCCTTAGTTTCTGTGGGCTATGTGTTTGCTTAGCTTTCGTTGTGCCTTTCTTGTCTTATTTAGATGAGTTTCTAGTCTAACCAAATTTCTAATGGTTCTTATTGTGTATCCTGTGGTATGGCACCCCCTCGTATAGCTCCTCCTGCACCCCCACAGGGCGACAGGCAAGACCTTGCTAGGGCAATCGAGGCTATGGCTGCAGCCTTGACGCAACAGAGCAACACTATGTTGCAACAGCATGAGGCGGTTATGCAACGCCAAGAGGCCTCCCTTGAACAACAACACCTAGTGATGCAGCAGATGGAGGCTGCGAGGCAGGCTTCTGAGGCTGCCCAGAGGCAGCACATGGATGCTCTCCGCCAGTTTGGGGAGAATGCAGCTGGTGCTCCGATGTATGGTCCTCGTCCCCAACCTCCACCCCCTGAATGGAGTTTGGAAGATTTCTTAAAGCACCAACCTGCCAAGTTTGATGGCAAGGCCTCGCTAGGCAGACTAGTGGATGAAGGATATGGAGCACATCTTTGATGCTAAGAGATGCCCCAATGAGAATAGGCTTGCTTTCACTGTCTACATGCTCATAGGAGAGGTTGAGCATTGGTAGGCCAGCATGAGGCTGGTTATGGAAGAAAGGCATGAGGAGATCACATGGGAGGCCTTCAAGAGGAGGTTTCTTTCAGAATACTTCCCAGAAAATGTGAGATACACAAAGGAGGTGGAGTTCCTCCAGTTGACACAGGGGCGTTTCTACACCATGACGCTCGATGAGGAGTGGCGTTGCAGGAAGTTTGAGAATGGTCTCAGAGGAGACATTCGCTTGATGGTAGCCCCACTTTCCATCAAGGACTTTGCGGCCTTGGTGGAAAAAGCCAGAGTCATGGAGCGAATGAAGGTAGAGGTAGAAGCCCAGCAGCAGCCACAACAGAGGGTTAGCGGATCATCTGGGTCCAGACCGAGAGTTGAAGAGAAGAAGAAGCCGTATGCTAGGCCTCGTCCACAGCCTCAGGGGTTTATAGGCTTTTCTTCCTCGCCCAATAGGATCCAGTGCCATCATTGCGAAGGACCGCATGTGAAGAGTTTTTGCCCGCAACTATCTGGGTTTCGCAGGTGCAACCATTGTGGTAGGGAGGGCCACTTTGGCAGAGACTGTCCGACCTTGAGGAGGACCGTGGCACGACCTTCATCACAGACTCCGAGTCAGACTCAACAGAGGAGGGGAGGGAGCAGGCCTCAGGCAGCAAGCAGGGTCTATGCCATACTGGGGTAAGAGGCAACGGGTTCAGGTAACCTCGTTGTTGGTTGTTGTGTGATTTCTGTCAAGTCTTGTTGCATGCTTTTTTATTCTGGAGCGACACACTCTTTTGTGTCGGAGTCTTGCGTGCGGGAGTTGGGTATGCTGGTGTGTGAACTACAGTTTGATCTCGTGGTATCTACTCCGGCATCTGGGTTGGTTAGGACTTCTGCAGTGTGTGCTAGGTGTCAACACCCAATTTCGTCCAGGTAAATCCATTTGTTTGGTAAAAAAATATAATAATAAAAATAATATATAATTTAATAATAATAATAAATAATAAAATAAAATAAAAAATATGTTTTGATTGATGGTAGGTTTTTTAAACTTTAATTCTACCATGGGAAAAAAAGAAAAAAAAAGAAAAAAAAAAACAAGAGAAGGAGAATCTAATTTATTATAACACTATTTTCATAAGTCCAAATGTTTTACATATTTTTACCCCTATTTGTTTGCTATTTACACTCTTCACATGACATGTTCGAAAAGAACGTTTATTCATTTATGTTTTTAGAGAAGCGTATAATATCAGGAGCAATTGTTTTTATAATAATTTGAATAAATATCTTGCATTTACACTTATGTGTCTCTTTGTGTAGTCAGACTGAGAATGTTTTATTTTAATTAGAAGCAAATATTCCCGATATAATGCTTTTAGAGAATGGTATGACTTTAATATTTAGACGAAAATATTCCTGGTAATAATTAGAATCAATTATATGAATAATATGTTATGATTTGATCACGATCTTTATGTGACAGAGAATATTATTCTAGTAATTACAGGCAATATTTCGTTAATAATTATAATCAATACCGTGGATATTATGCAATGATTTAATAAGACCAATTCCTTTCCCATATATTTTATTATAATTAAATACTAGGATCTTAATCATACCCCAAGGCGCCTATATATGCACAAAATTACTCTAATGCAAGACACAGAGAAAAAAAATTGGAAAAACCCCTCTCCTTCTTTATTACCAGAGCACGCGCAAAAAGGAGTCACCTTAAGGTAAATGCTCTTTGCACCCAATGCTTTTTATGACTATCGTGTAAAATCAAATATATTATCGTTTGAATCGTTGTATGATTAAATGTGTTCGGGATTCTCATGTTAGATAATTTTGGGTTTGTCATAGATGTGCTCAACCTTTCTCTTTCCCTTTATTTTTCTTGGTAATTAAAAATGTTTTTTTTTGCAGGCTTTAATTCTCTAAAAAGTAATAATAATAAATATAAAAAATAAAAAAATTATATTATTTCTTTTATATAAGTATTGAATATCATGTCAAGTCTCGGACTTGCTTGATAATCAAAACATCCTTGCGTAGGCTTTTAATTCTCTTTTAATTAATAATAATAAAAATAAAAAATTATAAAATCATTTTAAATATCATGTCAAATCTCGGATTTGCTTGATAAGGAAATCTTTTATCATGTAAAATCTCGGATTCTCTTTATGTTAATACAAAAAAATATATATTAAAATCTAAAAAATTTAAAAAAACAAAATAATAATATCAAACAATTTTTTTTTTACAAAGAACTACGTTATCTCTGATTTTCCAAATGGAAATACATAGGAGCGAGATACAATCCTCGTCGGGCCCAAAAAAATAAAAAATAATTTTGTTTTAATCTTTAATATTTTTGTATGTGTTTTTTTATTTTGTTTGATTTTTGGGGAATAACAAATATTTTAAACATCAAATTCTATCTTGCACACTTAATTAAAGAGGGAACCGTCTTAAGACGGGCATTGTGGGGTGCTAATACCTTCCCCACACGTAACCGACTCACAAATCTAAATTTGGTTTCGAAGACTATTCTTTTTAAGGTTTGTCTATAGTTTTCCATAATAAACTATGGTGGCGACTCCTCTGTTCTTTTATTTTTAATTATTTTCGTCATCCCGCCACGATCTCGGTTGCGGCAGATGGCGACTCCACTAGGGAAATTGTTTAGAGTCAATCCTATTAGTTGAGTGTGCAAAATATATGTTATTTTTATATATTTGTTTTCCCCTTGTCTTTTGTTTTATTTCATGTATATTTATCTATCTTTATTTGTCTTGATGCCATATTTACTCTTTAATGTCCTCATATGATTATATTGTTAAAATTATTGAACCATAGGGTAGAATATAATTGCTATATCTATGATGAATATCACCCTAAGGCCTCATGGCTTGGGCCATTGGCTAGGCCTATTTCTTTTTATTTTCTTTATTTCTGTTATTAAATAAATGTTTGTCTAAATTGGGTTATTTTTTCATGCAACCAATTTTCTAACCATCTTCCATGAGCATACATATTGTGGGCCTTGCTGCTAGCCAATCTCAAACAACACATGCATTTCCCTATCACACATGGAGGCCTTCTTTTGGGCTTCAGACTTAATCTTGGAAGTGGCCTGATTCATAACGTGTGCGTCAACCTTGTTCGTTAGTATGCTGTTATTGGGTTGGAGACGAATTCTTCTCTACACCAAAATTCACGTGTGACTATTTCATCTGCACATCTTCACGCGTGAGCCTGGATCCTACAAGTGGCAGCCAACATGATTTTCCGTTAACATCAACAAATGTGTTTTAGCAGGTTGGGCCGCTTCAGCCCAATTGCAACCAAGACTATCATCACCAAAACCCATGTCTCCACTTGTAGCCCAAACATGATCCTCACATGATGAGTGTTGTGCTAGAGTGTTGTGCTACGGTTTCCTGCATTTCAACCCGCGTTCCATCCCTTGTCGTCAACACAGAACAACGCATCAATCTTGTTCCTCATTTTTCTTCTCCCATCACACATTCCATCCTGTGTTAGGGTTTTCCCCATCACGCGTGCCACCCTTTACTAGGGTTACAAATCACGCACCTCACACCTTTGCTGTTAGGATTCTTGTTAGATGGCATCCATTCTCTTCTATTCTGTTTTCACACGGTTGCCATTCGAGCTATAAAATGGCAAGCCATTTCATTGTAATGGAGCTTTGATGAATGAGAATGTTATTTCCCCTTTTGTCTCAGCTCAACCCTAACCCGAGAATAGGTTTTTAACCTCGTCGAGTTACCATTTCAGTGAGAGTTCCCCACTAGAACTCCGTCTTCCGCTGCCGATTTGGTGGATTTCCACCGAACGTTTGACCATTGACGACCTTGTGAGGCATTTCCACCGAAGATTTGCTGAGGTTCGCTCATCATGTGGTAATCAGAGCTCCGGTTTCGAGCTTGGAGCATGGAGGTCTTCAAAGATGAGTATCTCTGTTCTTGTTTCTTCTTTTCTGTTCGATTCCGTCTTGTTCGTGCGCTGATTGAGTTTGTTTTTATCTGATTGAATCTGTGCCATGATGATTTTTTTTGTTGAAATTGATTCAAGTTTAATTGTCCTGAGTTTTCTAAATCAATACCGTGATGATTTCATGTTTAGCTCTCTGAATCTGCCGCTCATTGCATGTCTTAGGTTTAATTTTGTTTTCTTACTTAGCTTTAATTTTTTCTGAATCATGTTTTGTCTTAGGTCATGTTAGTTGCTTAGTATGTGGCTGATTCCATAGATGTGTACCTAAATTGTGTTTGTCTGTTGTTTCGTCACTGTTCAGTATATGTTTTAATTCGAATGCGTAGTTTCATGTGTATGTTCTGGAGTTCTTTAATTGCTAGTAGATCAATAGCAATTTTTCGGCAGTGCATTTTCCACTGATTCATCTTAATTCGTGCTGTTGCTGTCTTTTTGTTGGTGTTCCTGTGTTGTTTTTTCCATTCATGTGCTTGCCAATGACTGTGCTAGCCAAATTGTCATGTTTTCCACTGCTTTGATGATACATCTGCTCTGTTCAGATAGTTTCAGTGGAATTCTAGTTGGTTTTGGTCCACACATAGGCTGACTCTCTGCTACTTTGTTTGCATCAGTTCATTGCTTATTATTTCCAATCATGTTTAGTGCTTCTATTGAATCTTTGCTGCCTTGTTTGAAAGCTAAGTCACATTTTTTTTCTGGTTATTTGTGCTTAGCATAATCTTGCTCGTCAATCTGGTTTCTTGTGATTGATGTTTGTGTGCTCTAGCTATATTCATATCCCAACTATTTGAAGTAAAATCATGATGATCTTTGTTGATATTGGCAACTTCATTGGGTTTAATTGTGTGTCTACTTAATCACAATTTGTTACTCTGTGATTAGCCTAGAGTGTGCATCTTATCATATCACTACAATTTAATACCTCTGCATTGCTTGTTTAGGCTATGTCATTGTGTTTTACTGAGTTGATTGTGTATTTGACTTGTGGCCAGATTTTTGGATGCAAAGTCTGCAGTATTGCAATGCATTTCTGATTTAATATGCTACTGTGAATCTGATGCATAACTTTTGTTGCCTAATTCTATTCTTGGCCGAGAGTCACTCTGTTTTTCCTTAAGTCTCTTTCAAAAAAATTTTAAGTTGAGTCATTTGCTTTGAACATGACTGTGCATTTTGTTAGCTGAATGAAATTGAACTTGAACTTTGAGTTGTGAATTGTAGCAAATTTATTTCAAAATATAACAGTGTGTAATTGTATGGCCTTGTGATCTGATATAAATAGATTAAGAAATCTGGAAAAGAAAAAAAATTGATGGCCTGTTGAGTGAAAAGAAAATGATAGTGCATTTCACAACTCCTTTAAATACTCTTGAAGCCCTTTTCACTTGCTCACTATGCTAGTATGGGAGCTTCATTGAGTTTTAATTCTATATATATTCATTCCAACTGCATCTATCTTGTCATGTATGATTCAACTTGTTTGTTTTGTGTCTTCTTGATTTTACTTTTGTTAATCTTGTTCTAGACACATTCCTTAGGTTCTACTTTGTGTGCTATCCTTTGTTGCTTTGCCTTTTCATTGCTTGTCCTTCTTTCTTATTCAATTGAGTTTGTCCATTTAATTCTATCACTTGATGTTGTCCAATTCTTCCATTTGAACTTTTCTTGATTTTCTGCTTTGTTATTCTTATGTGGAAGACCGTGAGTGATCTTGGTTCATCTGGCTTGAAGCTCACTAATTTGGCAACTTTGTATGTGATTACCTTTCTCTTGAAGGTAGAACTGAAGGAGGAACTGTGAGGACAAACAAATTGAGTGGCCACTGAAGGAGGAACTATGAGGACAAAAAAATTCACTCTGCATGGCATCCAAAATTTTAATGAAATCTTATTTGATGACTACTGTAGATATATTTTTGATCCAGGAGGAATCCAACTTTTAATGCTGTGGGCCTTAATCAACCTTCTAGATCTGAGGACAGATCCTCTCAAAGAGGGAGGGGATGATGAATATCACCCTAAGGCCTCATGGCTTGGGCCATTGGCTAAGCCTATTTCTTTTTATTTTCTTTATTTCTGTTATTAAATAAATGTTTATCTAAATTGGGTTATTTTTTAATGCAGCCAATTTTCTAACCATCTTCCATGAGCATACATATTGTGGGCCTTGCTGCTGCCCAATCTCAAACAGCACATGCATTTCCCTATCACATATGGAGGCCTTCTTTTGGGCTTCAGACTTAATCTTGGAAGTGGCCCGATTCTTAACGTGTGCGTCAACCTTGTTCGTTAGTATGCTGTTATTGGGTTGGAGACCAATTCTTCTCTATACCAAAATTCACGTGTGACTATTTCATCTACACATCTTCACGCGTGAGCCTCGATCCTACAAGTGGCAACCAAATGATTTTCCGTTAACATCAACAAATGTGTTTCAGCAGGTTGGGCCGCTTCAGCCCAATTGCAACCAAGACTATCATCACCAAAATGCGTGTCTCCACTTGTAGCCCAAACATGATCCTCACATGATGAGTGTTGTGCTAGAGTGCTGTGCTAGGGTTTCCTGCGTTTCAACCCGTGTTTCATCCCTTGCCGTCAACACAGAACAACGCATCAATCCTGTTCCTCATTTTTCTTCTCCCATCACGCATTCCATCCTGTGTTAGGGTTTTCCCCATCACGCATGCCACCCTTTGCTAGGGTTACAAATCACGCACCTCGCACCTTTGCCGTTAGGATTCTTGTTAGATGGCATCCATTCTCTTCTATTCTATTTTCACACGATTGCCATTCGAGCTATAAAATGGCAAGCCATTTCATTGTAATAGAGCTTTGATGAATGAGAGTGTTATTTCCCCTTTTGTCTCAGCTCAACCCTATCCCTAGAATAGGTTTTTAACCTCGTCGAGTTACCATTTCAGTGAGAGTTCCCCACTGGAACTCCGTCTTCCGCTGCCGATTTGGTGGATTTCCACCGAACGTTTGACGATTGACGACCTTGCGAGGAGTTTCCACCGAAGATTCGCTGAGGTTCGCTCATCAATCTGTCTGGGAATTTTCTGGTTATTTTGCATGTGTGGGTTTAAGTAGTCTTAGGTTGCTCCATTTACACACTACACATGGTAGGCTAGTGCATTCATTTTATTATTGGGGTCCTATACCCAGACGTGAGTTAGCCGTAAGGAGTGGAGGTCCAACGATTGTTATGCTAGATATCGGATCTACTTGACTATTAGGAAGATTTCATCTAGAGTTTACTTCCTCTTGACATGCCACATCTGTTAGGTCGCCTATCGTTGTGGATCATGTCTTGAGGTTGACTTCAGCTCTAGAGGCCTGTGAAATAATTTAGAGCTATCCTTGGAAGAATAATATAAAAGCCCATAGACCATTTTCTCTACACCTTCTAAGACACAAAGGGAGCATGCATTATTTCTTTATTTTTTTAAATCTTTTCATTTTTATAGAATTAAGTAGTTAATTTTTAACTGTGTCATATTTGCATCAATGTATAAATAAGGGCCTCTTGAGGTGCATACATGCATTACATACATATTTTGGTCTTCATCCATGCATGGTACCATGCACATAGTTTTAAGGTAAATAACATTTCTACATTCATTTGACACGTAGCATGGATCCATTTTGGATTCATGTCACAATGTACAATGCATAATATTCATCCCATTGTTTTTTTCATGTCACCTTGCATAGTACATACCATACATACACCCACATGCATGTGTATAGGTAGTTTCCAAATTTGTAGCATCTTGCATTTTCATGTCACTTTGCATAACATATAACATGCATCAACACCACATCTTGAAAAAAAAATTCACTATAATAAATTCAAAATTAATTGTTTCCCATTTTTTGTTAATAAATTTATGGAATCTTGCGAAAGGTGAAAAAAGAAGGAGAAAATAAATTATTCTTTGGTCAAATCAATTAGTTGGATATTTTTTTTAATGAAAAGTGGCATCCTTTTGAAACATTGCTCTTATATGTGTACATGGAATTGCTCAAATTCACTTCCTTTCCCATCCCATTTCCCATCACCTTTCTCCAATAAACCTTTTCTTTGTATTCCATGGAGGATCATCATAAAGGGGCATGTGCCTTAAAATGAATTAAAATTGAAGTAAGTCTTTGAACACAAAAAAAAAGGAAAAAATGAAGAAAAGTCTACTAGACTGAAAACCCAAAAGGGTAGTCTAGGCAAAAAGTAAGACAACAAAAAAATAGAAAATAATACAAAAAAAAAGTAAGGGCAAAGTAAGGGCAACCTCTAATGTGATTGAATTTTTTCCCCCTTTGGATTAAAGCTTTTGAAATTAAAACAATCATGAGTTGAAATGATGTGTGGCCATGTTTCTTTATCATGAAAAAATGACATTCCTTTGTACCCATTTTGAGCCTATAAAAGTTCAATTTTTTTTTCTAATTACCTTGAACAAGGGTCACCTTTCCATTGAAGTTAACATAATGTTTGCATATATTTCATTTGACTTGTAATTCACCAATAAAAACCCTTGTTTTAAATAACCTTTATACCATTTACTTTGAGCCTTCATTATCCATTTTTTTTATATCCCTCAGCCTTGGCCACAATACAAGCCTAATAAAGTTCACACAAATCAATGATTGGTTGTTGTTTTTCCAAAACTTTAATTTAGAGGAAAATATTGTGATGTTAAGAGGTTTGTCAAAAAAAAAAGATTGAAAAAGTGTTCAAAGATTTGCTTTCAAACACTGGGGCAGATTATTTTTGGTTGACATGTTTCCATAGAGATCAAAATTAGCACGAGTAGTCAAGTTAAATCAAGGTCATGCCCTTTCATTCTCTCATTATTCATTTGTTTCCTATCATATTTTCTGCTTTGAGCCTAAACTTTGATCTACCTTTCTCCTTCCATTACTCATTATTCTCACCTTGAAATAAATTGGAGAGACATTTTACTTGTTGTTCCTACATTATAGTCGGATATCTTGAATTTGGACAATTATTGACTTTGATTGTCAAACTTACATTGGGGCAACTAGTATGAAATCTTCCATTATTTTCAATATTCTCATGTTATCAACAATTGGGGCAAGCTCATTTGCACCTCGAGACCAATCTATACCCTCAAATTGGGGCAAATTTTGAAGTCTCCATATTTTTTTTATTAATAATTGGGACAAGCCCAGACACACCTCATGTCCTGAAGTTAACTCCTACCTATCAAATTGGGGCAACTCTTTAGTCAATTACTTCATCTAATCTCTTCTTAGAGATTTGGCAATTTCATGTATGTCACTCAAATAGTGTTCAAAAAGCAAGGATACAGAAAAGAGTTTCTCAATAAACTTATTAGACCAAAGAATATTTTTCAAAGGAAAAAAAATCAAAACACAAGGATTCCATAAATCTAAAAATAACAACAAATTGGGGATCAAGTGAAATAGGTTTGATACAATGTAAAAGGTGAAAAACACACAAGGGTATGCTTCATGCATAGATTCATATCTAGTCATACATACATCATTCATTTTTTAGAAAAGAAAAAATTAACAAACAAAGGAATTTTCATCATGCATTCATTAATTCATACATCAAAGTTTCAAATTTTGTTCATGTAAAAAAAAACATCATAACATGTGCATCATAAACTAAGTGTGGTGAACTGTGTTAAGGCTAAGAAGTTGTAACCGTCAGAAGGTAGGTGAAGGGGTGTCAGTTGGTCAAATTGAAAAAGTTTTGGCGCCGTCGTTTTGAAGTGTCATATCCTTCGTAATGATGGTGTCGATTGGTCTGGGGTATTATTTTGGCGGGAAGATTTTCGTCGTTTGGGATCGTGGACTATAAATGTGGGTTTGAAAACAGATGGGGGGTTACTTGTTTCATTTGAGAGAATTTTGAATCCAGAGATCTTGTGCACGTAATATTGTCCGACTAGTCCTCACTTTCGACCGACATCTTCTCGTAAAAAACAAAACCAGGTATGTCTAGTACTAATAGCATGTCTACGTTTAGTAGTAGCAAGAGTACTAAGTCGGAGAGGAGTAAAGATAGGCGGCTTCGTGACGAGGGTACGAGTTCTGTGGTTGGTACAAGTGGGATGTCAATGGAGGTTGTGAGGGAGGTTCGGGAGGATCCCCCCGAAGAGTTGGAGGAGAGCAACTGGCCGGCGAAAGGCGGCTATGGGTGGGTGGCTGGTGATGTTCATGATCAGTCGTCTCTGTTCAGGTGGTCCCGCTTACTGAACTCTTGGTTGAATTGCACACCTGTTATCTCCAAGGGTGTCAGTAGGGGCATTGTTTCTTTGAAGAGGGTCAACGCTATCGACCGGGTATGCCACGGGCAGGAGGGGGCTACCGAAAAGTTTTTCTACATGTACATGTGCCACTTCTCTCAACTTCATGTACGATTGCCGCTAGACGATTTTACTATGGACGTGTTGCGGGCGTTGAATGTGGCACCCACACAGCTGCATCCGAGCAGTTGGGCTTATTTGCAGGCCTTCCGCATCTTGTGCCAGTCTTTATACTTGGAGCCCACTCCTTACGCTTTCTTGTATTTTTACGATACTAGACCTCGGTGCCCAGCTACTTGGCTATCCTTGATAAGTCGCCCTAGCATCAGCAGACTGGATGCCTTCTCCCAGTCTTTCAAGCATTTCAAGGATGGGTACTTCAAAGTCATCGTCAAGGAAGGGGGTAAATCTCACTTTTTGAATGCGGATGGGAGTACCAAGTTTCCCTTTAGCTGGACCAGCAATCCTTCTCGATATAAAGACATGGGAATAGAGGAGTTGTCGGCTAGTGATAAGGAGGTGGTGGGGATGTTGTTGAAGTTTGTCGATAAGTTGCCCACTAAGGGCCTAGTTAGGGTTTATAATTCGGTGCACCCGATAATAGATATTGAAGGTATCTGTTTATTGCTTAAGCTGTGTTAATGATGCTAAGTTGTTTTGATCTGAGTCGTGATGTGTTATTGCAGGGCATATGGCGCAATCTGGCAAGAAGAATCTGGCGCTCTTTCAATCATTGAGGAAGGAAATGGCCGCTAAGGCCAAGGCGGCTGGGAAAGCTAATGTTCCCAACCTACAGGAATCGGTGATGGAGGTACACGTACATGGCGGAACGAAAAGGAAGGCTGAGCTTCCGCCTCGACCCGGGAAGGGCAAAGATGTGAAGAAGATAAGGGCGGCTCTTCTTGGAACGGCTAGCGGGGCGGGGTCGGCTAGTGGGGAGAAGGGGCCTGAAGCCGGGTTGATCGAATTGCCGGAGATATCCGTTAGGAAGGATATTTCGATCACCCTCCCGGATACCGTTGTTAATTCTATCGATAACATGGACGCGGAGCATATTGTGAGAACAATGATCGAGTTTGGGAGCAAGGCCTTAGTTATGAGCCGACGTGTGGGGTCTCTTTATATGAGGGAAGTAAAGGAGGTGGGGGAGTTGCAGGGTAAGGTGGATAAGTTGGAGGAGGAGAAGACGGCTTTGGAAAAGGAGAAAGAAGGCTGGGAAGCGGAGAGGAAAAGGCTAGCAACATGGAAGGTGCGTTGTTTGGATTCTGAGGAAAAGCTGAATAAGCGTATAAGGGAGTTGGAGGAGGACTATGAGGACTTGAGGGACAAGTATGATGGGCCTGTTGGGGAACTTGATGATCTGAAGAACAGCATTATCCAGGAGCACATAAATGGTTTTGAGAAGGGGTTGCGGTAGGCGGCCTTCTTCCATCAAGATGTGGACGTCACGGATTCAAAGTTCGATGTGAATAAGGACATAGTTGACGGAAAGTTGGTGAAGGAGGACGAGGGGGATGATGAGGAGGTGGAAGAGAAGGCGGCAGAGGAGGAGAGGAAGGTGGATGATGCTGCAGAGGTGGCCCATGATTCAGCAGAATAGGAAATTGATTTCTTAATGATGTAAAAGTATTATTGAGCCTATGTCTGTATTAACTGGTACAATATGTTCGTTGCGTTGGTACATTTCTTCGCGTTTATGCTTAATGCGATTAATTTCTGTATGTTATTGTGTATATCGGATTTTGATGATTTGTGGTGTATGTTATGTATAGCGTAAGCGATTGTATGTTAAGGGTGTTCGACCCAGGCCGCTTACTTGTGGTAAGGGTGGGGAACTTAAACGAATTAAGCACGAGTTAAGGGTGTTCGACCCAGGCCGCTTACTTGTGGTAAGGGTGGGGAACTTAAACGAATTAAGCACGAGTTAAAACACATAGAGAGTCGTAAAGTAGGGAACCCTTCTTTTTATTTATCAAAAGGGGGGGTGCCTCGTTAAAACCTACTTGGCCAAAACCCTCCTTAGGGAAAAAAGACCAAGTGAGGAAAAAGAGTACACCCTGGGTTACAAGTTTTTGTTTGATTAAAATACACATTTAGCTGAAGTAGAACTTGAGGTGGGATATATTCCATGTGTTGGGAATCTCTTCCCCAGACAATTGTTCTAGACGATAAGCTCCCCCTCCAACATCTTCTCGTATGCGGTATGGACCG
>Ga0214544_1006094_pt1 | contig 22644 bp, 13 predicted proteins | sample CNSS3metaG_FD_160074 | JGI IMG/M metagenome (GOLD analysis project Ga0214544, IMG submission 160074) | Root nodule microbial communities from cowpea collected in UCLA plant growth center, Los Angeles, California, USA - CNSS3 | ecosystem: Host-associated > Plants > Roots > Nodule | place: USA...
AGAGAAAAATACTAAGAGAGTCAAGTTTTGGGGGTGCATGAGGTTGGTGACGCAGTAAATGAGATTTACTGCGTCCCAACGAATTTCACCCACTCTTATAAATGAGGGTATAACGGTCTTTTTTGGGAGTACAGAAGAAGTCTTGGAGGTGCAGGGAGAAGGCGCCATAGGATGGTGGAGTTATTACATGAGTGTGCAAAAAAATAAACAAGCAGCATAAACCATGATTAAAAGCGGGTGCAGGGATTAAAAACAAGGGTGTAGAATGACAAGCAATACTACACAACAAATGTTGTCTTAGCCCATTAAAAGTTGAAAAACAATACTACACAACAAATATTTAAGGGTTTTTGTTTGTTACACTCCTTAATTGCTACCTTCACTCCCATAACATTGAAAATAATCATTATAGCACAAGTGTTTTATTTGAATATTGGATCTTCTACCTTTAAGTCTTGTTTCATGGTAGTTGTTTTACTTCGTGCATTGATGTTTCATTACAAGAAAAGTGAATATTACTGACGGATAATTTTTAACATATATAAATCCATCGGTAATTGTTACTTTCTGGCGTTCAACCCAATTTAAAAGAAATAGCATAAATAATACCATTTTTTGAAAATGGAAACCTAATAGAGACTTATAAAAATAAAGGGACCAAATTGATATTTTTGAACAAAAATGGACACCAAAAGCATAATTTAACCAAACTAATATATCATAATATAAGCTATACCTATTCAAAACTATCTTTGTGTCAGTTTCTCTTCCAATCCAGCCTCACAACTACTCCGTTGTCATACCTACACTATCATTTGCTCACACGAATTTTCATGATCGCGACAGACAGATAACAATATCATTCATAAAATACACAGGGTAAGCTAGAGATGATTTAAAACTTATAAGTTTTAAATAAAAATAGAACAAAACTACTAATTCATAAAATATTCACAAACAGTTTCTAACCATGTATCATCCATAGTCATATTAAACTTTTACAAATCATTCAACATCATTACTGACACAACCTCCATATGTTATCACCCTAAGATTTTGCACCTGTTATTGCTCATTCATTCTTGCTTCACAAGAGCTATAACTGTAACATATTTAGACTTCTCTGATTCATACTCTACCATAGAATGTGATAAGGTGAATTTTATGCCTATCAAACTCGATTTCTACCGACATTAGACAAGAACCTCGTTTGACTCTCACTTCTAACCCTTTTCCTCTATTTGTTTTCAAGTATTAGTAGAGTCATCTTAATCTTATTTCAATCCCTATCATCAATACATCTCACACAAACCACAAACCAATATGATAATATTCCACTTTGAAAATAACTAACTTCACAACTCTTACAATGATGTAAACCATATAAGCTTACTCAATATATCTATTGTAGAATGAGCCATGATCATTGAACTAAAATACAATAATTATTGATTTTATTTTAGTGACTTTTGTATTTGTAATAGTAGATTGAATGAGTACAAATACGGTGACAAATGCATTTTGGACACATCTTAATTTAGTGAAACTATTAAATTTGTTAACATAGTATTCATGATGAATAATACTTACAAAACTAAAGCTACACGAGAGAATGGGTATTTCATCTAAGCCAACCGGACAAAATGCATTATACAACTGAAGTCGTCAAGAAGACAAAATCTAACAGATCCATTAAAAAATACCTTTAATTTTTTTTAGACTAAATGTACAAAAATTCAACACTGAACTACAAAATAATATACATGTATAATAATATACAAGTCCCGCATGGATAGAATATAAGATGGAAAGTCCTAAGCCTCAACATTGGCTTTATTTCCAGCAAGGATGAGAGAGATTTCAAGACCACGGCTGAAGGCTTGATTGAAGAGAAGCCGAGATTGGAAAGTGGAAATGAAAGGAAACCATGATAAAAATGCTATTGGTGCAAAGATGATCATACCCATTCCAGCATCATACATTCTAGCGAACTCACGGACAGAATCCCACAACCCCAGACTCCAAACTATCTTCTTCCATGCAATTGCTATCTGAAAAGTGTACAAAATTTAACAAACGTTAGAAGCTGTAACTTGCTTCAAATGGATCCGTTCAGTCCTCCTCCTGGAAGATTTAAACGTGTATACACAACGTAGTGTGATTCACGAAAAAGGAAAAAACAGAATTTTAGAATGACAGTGACAATCTGAGGCACCAAATAAGAGTGAACAATGAGTTTTACAGTACTACTTAGGCGAATTATTGAGACAGTAATACCACAACTACATCATGTAATATTGTATTCCTGGTGAGAACTTTTTAGGGAACCCTTGCAAAAATACCATCCATCACACTTTATTATAAAAATTATGGGATTTTTATGGAACGCCGTTATTTGTTCTTGAAAGAAACATCAACAACCCTTTTCATTTGATGTAGGGGCACCAAAACACGGGCCTTTTCTAGTTACTAATAGCTAATTCCGATAGGCTGCAATTAAGGTAGCTTTCCAACACAGACATCTATTGTCAAAAGAAAAATCATATAGAAATAAATCAGAACTTACTGACAATATTCCCCATCCAGTAGGGATAAATGCAAGGATGCTTGCGAAAAGGTCAGCTATTGACAATCTAGTAAAGGCAACAACAAGACACACAGCTGTAACAAGGCCTATAGATACGACTCCCTGGGAAAATCTCAACACTAGCTGAAAATCGGCCGACTTTTTTGGGCTATAGGTAAAGATCTGCAAAGCAAGGAAATATTAGAATACTAAAATAAGATGTGTTTAAAAACAGAAATTGTGAAAAAGATCATATTATTAGGAAAAGTCCAAACCTTGAATATCAAGACAATTCCAACCAAGACAGCCCACGAGAATCCATATACCTAAAAAAAATATCGAAGACAGTATATAAGCTCTTATTGTTGAAATACCAGAAGCAATAAGCCTTTTCATAAATACGAGTAGAACATATAGTTAGTACAAAGATGAAAGAAGACATTTATATTATGGTTTATACAAGGACAAAATACATGACAAATATCTATTCCACAGACGAAGATTTTTACCGCAAGCGATGTATCTTTTCCGGTAAGATGCAGCTTATACACAATACCATATTGAAACAAGAAGAACCTTGCACTTAAAATTGTCTCCAAAATGCGACCCCTCAAAGTTTGGATATGCATCTGCATAAAAAGTGAGCACTATTAGATGTTAAATTAATAGATCCGGCATCTGCATGAAGGTTATTCTAGCATGTTGTACATGAAAAATATAAGAGATTGTATATACGTGTATATGGTTGAAAATTTAACTAACTGCTTTATAATGATATAGCTCGAGTGAAAAAAGTGTTGCTCCATTTAGAATAACTAAACCCTCAATCAACTTGAGCATTGCTCTATTTTGACCCTAAACTTATTACAATCAAGTGAAAAATTAAATGTTAACCTGTTCTTCGTCCCACCAAGACTCCCAACTATTTTCTCCTTTTACCCCCACACCTCCTTTGTAAAGAAGCCAACTTGTCCAATCATCAAAATCTTCCACAGTCCTGTTTACCAGCAAATCATACTAGGATGATCAACAATTATTCACACAATAGTATGATTTCAGCACCTTTCCAAAAACATAATGACCCATTTAAAAATCTAGCTGCAATCAACTAAAAAATCAAGGAACACGTATTTTGGTCCTCTCAAAAATACATAACTGCCGTAGTTTTCTCCTTTCATAATGAAGACATCAAAGTGGCCTTCCATTTGTCAATACTTTCATATCAAATTAGTCATCAAATGCCACTTTTGACATCTAATTGGTCCACCAGAAGGATTGGTTTGACATCCAAAATAAAAATTGAAGGAACATTTTAATATATTAATAATAAAAAGATCAAAATAACATTTATTCTCTTTCGGAGGGCCAAATGAGGTGTTTACCATCAAGAAAATATAACATTAAAACCAATGATGTAATCAAGTAGCAGGTGACTTACTTTTGCCACTCGAAACCAGAGGGATTGAAAATGTAAGGTGCAAAAAGCCAAGAAATGACAAGGAACCAACTGCTAAGAGTTACCAAAACATAGGTAACAGCACCTCCCTCTGCATACCCATATGCTATATAAACTATAAGAAGCAGTGCCACTTCAAGCCTGTTGCATTGCAAATAATTAATAATCAAAATGCAGTTTCCTTCAACCTCAACCAAAAGAAGAAATTATAAATCAAGAAAAAATTTCTCACGCTTTGACAAAGTGGCTCCTAGAATATAGTCTGTAATTTTCAGCAAACTTTATGTGACGGACAACAAACCCTCTCCCAGTAGCTCGATACTGTGGTAAAAAATCCCAACACAAATCTAAGTCACTCAAAATAACTATATATGTGAGCTTTTCAAAAAAGTCAACACACAAAAAAAAACCTTACTTTTGCACCTCCATGGAGAATGGTACGTCCAAAATAGTGAGTTCTAGTTCCCAATGAGAACGTAAAGAAGACAGAACACAACTGTAGTTGCATTGTGATGAAACTGAAAATAGCCTGCAAACATTTTATAAAGACCTCACAACCATGTAGAATTATAGCAGCAAGATTAGGGAAAAAGCAAATGAGAAGAGCAAGTTCTATAATAAAACTGAAATATATTTGAGAAATGTAATAACAGAAAACATAGTAGTCAAAACCACACCAAAACAATCAATTCTATCAGGAACCCTTCACCAAAACTGGCATTGCGAATAAATATTATAAACCAGTTCAATTACAACCCTCAATACAAGTTTTAGAAATAACCGTTCAAAACTGGGCAATACCATCCATACTTTTTATTTGGATCAGTTTTGATGTAAGTAGAGAATTATTAGGACAAAATTATCCTTAGAATCTACACATTCATTCCAATAGATTTTATTTCCTCTTTTAAGACAACGTGATTGTTAAAAACAGATGAGTTGAGAATGTAAATTAATGAAATATTTCTTTATAGTCTCACTATTCAAGTTGGTATTAGAGCTACCAATCTTGAGGTTTCTATTTCCACTGCACCATCCGCCAGCTACTGCCATTGCCTTCCCTGAATATAGTGGTGGGACAGAAGTGATTCACACCAGCAATCATAATGGCAGAAGGTTCGTAGCCTTCCGAAAGCTCATTTTGAGTAGATCTGAACTTTTTTTAATCGGCAAACTTGTCATAACTTCTCCCACCCTTTCCCTTTCAACTTTACTACTAAGCCACCTTATAACTCTTGAGTAGATATGAGTGTTTTTCTAATCGGCAAACTTGCCATTTGCCTTTTTTCCCCTATGGCTAAAAATTTGCTCATATGGGTTCTAATGATCTTCCAAATGAGGTGGCTACCTGCCTGTTTGATGGTCAAATAATTATTTGCAATGGAGCCAACACATTCCAGAGGATTCTAAAAGGATGGTCAAGACCAGACAACATAGATTGTGAAGGACCTGGATGTGGCATTCCTCTGCTAAAGAAATTTGGAATTACATAAGTAGCACCTTTTCATAGAAAAAGGATTTTGTTGCCTGTTATGACATTGAAAGCAGGGTGCTTAATTCCAAACTGGATTCTCTCTACATCAAAATATCATGAAATTTTGACTTGATTTTGAATTGAAATAGACCAATATCAAAATCTGAAGATCTACAAAACAAATGCTACCACGCATGATGAACCTTTTGAAAGAGGAAGAATCTTTCAATTTCTATATGGATGGCAGTGTCCTTTACTGGAGGAAACTGCAACACAAGCTTTTCAATGACAACAGGAAAAGGGGCTGTCATGCAATCAAATATTCGAGGAAAGCCCACTGTAAAAGGCAACCATGGAGAACATTGCTCATACAGTACAATATCTAGGCATACTAAGGAAACATGCTTCAGCCTCCATTTAGCATATTAGGAACATTAGAGCTCATTCTATTACTAACAAAGATAGGTGCACACTTGTGTTTAGCAACCTAACACACCTCACCATTAAACCTATTTTCTAAAAAAGAAAGGTGTCCTAGGTGACAATGGAATGATTACGCTTTTTCTTTGTTCATCATGGGAGACTAAAAAAGATGGGGTGACTTCCAATAAGAAAATTGTGATCCTCAATGTAGTAAAGGTCATTCATTCTCAAGCATTACATGAGAGACCCTCCGCAAGTTTTTGTATAGAAACTAAATTGGTAGACAATCTACAGACATGAAAGACATTTTTCAGTATTATGGACAAAACTTATTTGGATCTCTCCTTGTCCCGTTCTAATTATAAGGGTTTCATCCGATGTGGAAATATTCTTTTATTGCTAGAGCATGGAGAATATGGGAGAAGTATTAGGAACTCGTAGTCAGTGGTTCCAGAACCTAGTATCCAATAATGGGTATATTAGAAACATTAATTCGACTAGAGGAACATGTACTTGTGGGCTTCTCCAATTTACTAAGGAGGGATCCTATTGTTTCAATCTCCTCATGATTCAGCTGGACAAACTTTCTCTCCCATTCTCAGCTTTAAGGTTTTTCATGTAATTTATAGTACTTATCCTTTGTGTAGTGTGATTTGTTACAATAGGTACACTAAATCCACCCGTTTTTTTTCCAATATGGGAAATCCACCTTTCCTTTGATTAGCAACCATGGCAATCCTTTTTCAACCACGAATGTTGAACTCCCAATATTTGGAATCTCCAGCATCAACTCTCTCCTTCTTTTTTCACCCTGAACAATATACCACTTCATTATGTTTTGAGATTTTCTCCTTTCCCAGGATTTGGATTTAGACCTAGTCATATATCCATGTAATGATTCAAATCCATCCATAGGGCCTAGAGTTTATTGGCATATTTGTAACTGATTTGTTTCCTTGTCTTTTTTATAAGATCATGTTAGGCATTACAATGAAACTTTGACAACCTAGTTGGCACATTAAAGAGCATGAGGGGATCAAACGGAACCTTATGCAAAGAAAAAACAGCCACCAAAAACTAACAAAACCTAAACTCCGGGAGGTTTAAAAAATTTCTAAAAATAGAAAAATGAACACAGGAAGGTAAAGAATCAAACAAAAGAAAAACCAGTCTATTAACAAGAGCAATGTCAGCAAAACCATCAGCATATTTATGACCCTAACGAAAGATATGGGAGACTCTAAACTCCATATCTTTGCAAATGTTAAGAACCTTCTGCCAACTAGCTTTCAACCTCCACAGTAAACCATTTCAAACTAAAGAGGAGTGACATTGAAGTTAGAAGCATTTCAAGATTTTAGCTTTAGAGATCTCTATTGCAAGAATGGCAGCCATCAACTCATCACATGATTTCTAGCTTTCCATCTAATCCAAACAACGAAGGTTATAGTAAGCCTAATGTCACAAATTATAGGGCTAGCTCTTTTAGAGAGAAAAAACAAGAAAAATTAGGAAAAACAAAAGTTAACCAGGAGAAAAGATTCTTAGCAAAAACACACTCAGAAAAAAATGACTCAAACTTTCCTCATGAAGATCACATAAAATGCAACTCAATATAAGCTAATGCCTCGTGGTATAAACGATCATGTAACAACATCCAAAGAACTAAAGGTTTAGCTAGTGGAATGTTATTAGACCAAATAGTCTTCCCAAAGAATGAGAAACAAAACTGGTATTAGACCAACATCACGAGCAGTCTTCATATTAAGTGTCCATCATCTAAACAGGTTCATAAACCTTGTAATAATAACTAAGAAATTGATGTTACCAATATCCTCAATATTGCTTAAAGAAATTGGGATGTGCAAACCAAGGTCATTCTTGGCATCACAAACCTTAGACCCAAAACAACAGAAGATGACCCATGATGCTAAGACATAGAAGTATTAAAAAGCCGAGCATCACTCCAGAAATTAACAGATTGATTGTTACCAATGATCTATTTAGAATTTTGGAGAGAAAAATCATGTTAATCATTAATACCAGGCCAAATAGATGAAGGCTAATATAAAAATACAGAATAAAAATACAGCAAGGCTAATATATAACTTCCTAAATGCATCAGGAGCAATCACAGTTTTGACATTCTTAACAAGTAAACTAACCTTCAGCAGTCCTAATTCAAGTATAAAACCCATTATCATTGGTACTGCAGTAAAAACGCCAATCTGAACCAAAAATTGAGCATTCAAAGCTGCATCAAGTGCTGTGTTACCCGCCAATTTTGCCTTATCTGAGACAGCTTCGTCAAGACCAGAAAATGCCTGAAAGAGGAAGCATCATCAAGGAAGAAAATCAGTTTTTAAGGAAAAGTGAAGAGTAGAGATTTATGGCCAAATTGTAGACTTTAGATAAATTTCAGCAAATTATTTGCATCACAATTGCAGATATAACATGCAAACCAGATGAAAATGAAATCTTTACCTAACTATTAATTTCACAACGCTAAAAGGTGATTAAATAATAAAACTTGCCAACTGTCTCATTAGGATTTTGTTACACATGGCAAGATAAAAGTCAGAATATCTGCTACTAAAATGCCAATATACAAGTCAGTGCAAGAGTGATTTTAGTACTACAGAATAAAGGGTGAAGCCAAATTAACAGGTAACCTAGCATTGAATTTTATGAAAGCCTCCACCCAAATGAATTCCAATTTATCTTGCTCAAGTTCATGAAGCCAATGCAACCCACAACTACTTTTACCATAATTATAGCTCCATATATGAAGTATATGTCAATTAATCATCAACATAGAACTAATCGTTGTTATTCCTCAGCAAGAACTTATTGCATTACACTAGTCAAATGATCACCCAAGTTCTGAAGACTAATAACTGAAAACAGCTATATTGAATGGCAGTGAATAATTTCACGAATAATTACAGTAACAGTTCTACTATTTGAGCACAAGAAAAAATAAACCCCTTTTGGGGACAATAGTTGATGTTCGAGAATCATTTAGTTAATCTAACTTCTAGAATAAATAGTCCTAAATGGGATTTATTGAAAGATACTATGTGCTTTGTGCTAAACCTAGTTCCTAGATGTATCTCTTAGAATTCTTTTCTCTTCCCTCTCATACATTGTACCTGATGTATCCAAAATGATTATAAATATGAGATCCTAAGGGAGGGAAACACACTCTTAAATTCCTTCTAATATTCTTGTGTATCTTTCTCAAGTCTAACAAGTTACAAAGCAAGAAAGAAAAGACGATCATCTCAGCAAATTTACATAGAAATAATAGCATCAACTTATTTATGCAAAAAGCAAGGCAATAAATTTATCAGTATAGAAAAGAAAAATTGATAGAGGGAAACATAGATATCAAATAATCAGGAGGATATTATTTAAATCCTTCTACAGTAAGGTGATACAAGAATGCATAGCAAAAGGAGTCCAAAAAGTGGTGCAAGACAGAAAGATAACTGAACAAGTCGTGTTGAATTACCAGGTATGCTCTTCCATATAAGAATACATATACAGTAAGGACTGTCATCTGCAAGAGTAAAAATAAAATTTATTAGACAACCAAGACAAGTTAATGTTACTCATTTTCAACAAAAAATTTCAGAGACTAAGAACTATACCATGGTGCAGACATAATAACCCACAGTTGTGAAGAAGAAAGAAAGCATTCTGAAGAAATCAAAAAGTTGTCCAAGCCTGTAAATATCCCTGCTAAGAACTTGCTCTCCATTACCACCGGCCACTTTCCCCTCAAAGAGTGCAATCTGATTCAACCCAACATCCCTTCCTTTTCCAACCTACAGAAGATAGCAGTTAGAATAAGAGAAAGAAGAGTTGCATTGAACCGAATGCAGAAAGCATCCAATAGCTACACATATTTTCAACCTGAATGTATTCATGGTGTGTGATATTTCCAAGCCGCAATGTGGAGTTGAAACCTGTAGTATACCATGACTTGAATCCATAAGATTAATTACATAAAAAAGGTCAACATAAAACTAAAAAAACACTAGGAAGATAAAAGAGTTCAAAGTAGAATATCATATCCATTATGCCTAACAGAAGGTAATAAGAGACAAACTCCAATCCTATGCATTTTATAATATTACATTTTAAAAGCATATCATCAATTTGATAGCAATTACTCATTGTCTAACTTTGTCCATGCTGTTTTTTAATTTTATTTCTTCAAAATTAAAAAGTAAACCCTTAAAGTTCAACAAAAGATTAAATTCCATTTTTAAGCCAGTTTTTCTATGTAGTTGTTTCCCAAGAGTTTTCATGCTCTTCCTGTAGATTTTGAGTACTGGATTGGTATCCTCTACATCAATTTTTGGGGACTCTATTGGTCTTTTCCTCAAATGAAAAAAATCATCTTATGTAGATTCTCTCATGTTTGCCTTAATAGATGAACTTTAAATTTCTATCTATTCCTCATCTTATCTTTTGCCTCGATTGCCACTCATTCACAATAGCATTGATCATTGGGAAATACAGATTCCTTTTGAAAACACATGATCTTCATTCAAAATATGGCAGTTATCATTGTAATAGGATAGTTCTTAAATAGATATGAAATTAACTGAATAGGATGTCTTAAGATTAAAATTCCAGGGTGACCTCAAATGAAAGTAGGTCGCAATGTAATTCTTACCAGCATATATATCTTCACTAATATTAATAACACGGGATGCCTTACTAATCCCTCCTCGAGTTATGTGAAATATTCTGTCAAATACATCGGGGTGTCCATAGTGCATACGAACTCTGCAATATTTTTATTCCCAATTAAGAAAAAAGGATGAATTGATTCAAAAGATCTACAAAAATGCATAGCTTCATACAATATAAAATTGAAAATGACGATACTGACATATCTTCTACTGAACCAATGCATAAAACCATAGCTGATTTCTCGGTTTTAAAATATTTTGGTATTACTACTCGGTTTGGAAAGCTTCATTTTATAATAGGTATCAACTTATTATTATGTACAGGAGTATTTAGCTTCTTTTGAAGCTTGTCGTGTATTTTTTTTATCATGGGTTTGGTCTAGTTCCCTCATGATGCCTTATTCTTTATTTTTTCCTTTTAATATTATTTTTCATGTAAAGGCAAATGATAGATGTGCTTTGAGATTCAGCATAATTGAGATGCTAAAGTGCATAATGATTCCTAGCATGAGTTTTTGATTAAAGAGCAAAACAGCTGATTTTTCCTCAGGAGAATGATCATATATAGTTTATAGCAAGATAATAAGCCTTGTACTATAGCTAATTGGATCGTAAATTCACCAAATTAATTCATTATTAAATGGCATGGTTACAATGTTATGCTTGTACAAATCCATAGGCATGGTTGGTTATAAATGTCCAGATGTATTATGCTATGAATTGGCCAATTTTAAATAATGAGAAAATTTTGCTTTTCCATTGACAATGAACCCCAAACTAAACTTACTTGAGAGGATTGGCTAAAACTCGTTGTGCCAAGGTTACAAAACTAGTTTCTTGATTTGACATGAACCAAGCCAACGATGAAACACTGCAGCAGGTGTGAAGCAAGCAATATATAAGCAAGATAAAGACAGTGAAAGCTCAATAATACCACCTTGTTTATCAAATTCATAAATGTCAATGCCAAACCTTCCGGTGAAAACATGTTCCCTTACTCCAAGAATGCTTGGAGGGCGAAGGCCATGATTCGCATGAAACTCCTCCAGAAGATTTCTCATTTTCATTGCTTCCTCAAGATAATTGTCCTTCAGATTCAAATTATCAGATTAAATTACATAAACTTAATTTGCCAAGTCAAACAAAGACAGAGAACGTACCATACTTTATAATATGTTTAGTCTTTAAGAGAAACATATATCAAGAAAACATTTTTACTTTTACATGGAATTAAGTGACAGAAATACTAATTTAAAATATGAATACAAGTAATTTAAATATTCAATAATTGAACAGTGCAACCAAATAAGAAAACTTTAACCAGATTTTATATAGCTAATTAAGGCTTTTGAATTTATAGTGGAAAAACCAAAACATGAAAATTTAGATGAAAAGAAAAGTCTATACCTTAAGTCCTTCTCATTTGTTGTATCACAATTTAAAACATCTTGTAATAAAAAAATGTATAAAAGATGGCAAAGAGAACAAGAAAACAAATGATATCATATGAAACATGTCTTCACCTGATTCATGTCAATAGTTTGAACAGCTTCACCACGAGTGAAAATTATCGCGTGGTTTTGATTTTCAGGTTTTCCTTCTCCAAGCTTTGGATCTCCAGGAAGTTTAATAGAATATATTTCCTGTGTACAAGGTGAAAATAAGGAACATGTTATAGAAATGAAAAACAAAGACGACAGTAAAAAGTAAAATATATAAAACAAAACTAGTATTTTTCTTCATTAGAATGGAATAATAACTTATAATTGACAACACAAGAATATAATATCCCAGACTAGAATATATAGTTTTTCTCCACCTGATCTTTCCCATTTATATCGGCTTTGACAAGCTTTGAATAAAACACTTTCGAACTATTTGCATCAGATGGTTCATCAGAATGAATAAAAGCAACTCGAAGTGCCTCATTCCTGATAATGAAGAAAAAATCTTAATATTACATAATATATAGCACCAAAAGTATTGAAGAAAAATGAAAAACTGAAATTGTAATAAAGAAACCGTCTATTCTTGAAAAAAGTTACTAGAGCCCCATTCTATTACTTGAAGGGTTGTGAAACTCGAGAGTTTAGAAAACTCGTGAGAGCTCGTAAACTCGTAATTTCAGTTTTGAATTACAACATTAAAAAACTGATAAAGCCAACTAGGAATACAGGGTATTCGAAGATTGATAACGAACAATAGGGATTCTAATGTGAGAATAGAATCCGAATCTCATTCACAGGCAAGAGTATAGAGGATACAGAAGGGAAAATTGTTCTCTGAAAAGAATGAATGAATGCCTCATAACAGAATGCATTCTTCCTATTTATTAGTTACTAACAGCCTTTAACTAACTTCCTAACAGAAACAGCAACCACTATACGTATTTTATACTCTTATACGGTCCTTATATACAATGATCGTATCAAAAACATATTATACAATTATTAAATAACTAAAAGTAATCCCTAATTCTTAATTAAAAAAAGAAATTAAAAGTCCTAATTAATTAAAAAATCTAATATATATTACCTTTCCTAAAAGCTGTAGCACACCACCTAACAAATTACAACCATTAATCCCTTTCTCCAAAAGAGTGCGGTGCAACAGCTAACCAGAAAAAGACCCGCCTTTTTGGAATAGAAAACAAGACCCGACACTTAGATGGGGAAGAATGAAAATGGAGACCGGCGACACGAATGACTGTGCGATGAGCGATAACGCAGTGAGCAAGCGGTGGCACAACGAGCGGCGAGAGCGACGATGACACAGTGAGGAGACAATTGCGCGGTGAAACCCTAATCTAATCACAACGAGTTTTTCTTTTCTTTTCGAGTTTCACACACCAAACTACTATTGTTGATGTTGTTTTGGATTCAAAAATTTTCTGCTTTAACAAACTCGCGAGTTTGGGCGAATTAACCGAGTTCACTCCCGATTCTACCGAGTTTATACCGAGTTAACTCGAAAGCGGTGTGTAGAAACGTAAACTCGTCAGAGTTAACTCACAAGTTTGATAATCATGATTAATTGAAATATGAGCATTGTTCAGTTGCCCTCACTTAATAAAATCTTTAGTTTAGAACCTAATCTTGCAAATTTCATTTATTTATATTAGAAACAGAAAGTGATATTGCATTACTTGAGAATAGACTTTTGTAGAACATGTTGAACTGGCCAAGTTGCAACAGAAGAAAAGAAAACATAGAAAACTTAGTTATCTTTTGTTATTGATGGAACATACAGTTATCTTTAAGTCTAACTCAACCCCACAAAATTAGTTTGTAAGATGAGGTTTACACCCACATAGAATACATATAAATTTGTCTTATCTTTAGTCGATGTGGGATCTTCAACATACCTCCCTCACACTAAGAGCATATACATCTTTAGCGTGAGACTAGATATTAATGAGTTATCTGATAGCGGATAATACGATAGATCCAACAGACAACAAATTTGACTAGGATAGACTTCAGATGGCTTGATACCATCTTAAGAAGTAAATCTTATCCCTAAGTCAACCTTATAAAACTGGTTTGTAAGGTGAGGTTTACATCCACTTTTATATTGTAAGTTGACTTATTTCTAGACGATGTGGGATATCCAATAGAATTAAAGATGGAATGCACTACAAGGTTACACGGAGAAGGTTCATCTCTTTTCCTCTTGTGCGGCTTGAGGGCTGGCATGAAAGTGTTCCTTTTCAGAAGATATAATAAAACCAAAAAAAAAAAAAACATAAAAGACCAAATGCTCCACAGAACATGTTCGTGTTGTGTCACTCCACTCTTCCGCAATAGCAACTTGACTTTAAAATACAACACTATTCTCTACAAGTGCAATTGACTACTATAGAGCAATTAATCTCACAATTTTTTTATCATCTCTAACAGTTAAGCTACGCAATGCTATGGTACTGCTATATAAGATGTGAAAACACTAAGCTACTGCTGGACAAGATCAAGAAAATGTATAGGAGTCATTCTCTATTTTTCTGTGAACAAATTATGTTCTTATTATGCAGATCAAAGACTACAATGGAGTGTTTATAGAGTCAGAGGCCACAACTATCAATGCTAATATCTCAAGAACAAGAACAAGGGGTAACTCAATAAACTTTCAGTGATAGTGATTCCACATGAAGTTCATATCACTTGGATAAAAAATGAACCCTATGAGATGACCTATCAGTAATATCCTTCCTAATTAGAACAACTTCCACTATAAAATAATAAAATTCTTAAGCAAACAAATTAAGAAGTTTGGAGTTCCAAGGCTTCCTCAAAACACATGAAGAGGTACACAGTATGGAATCCCGTATATAACATACATTCATATTATTAGAGTATTTACTTGATTAGCACTTGGAAAAAGTAAGCACATAAATTGATACCTCTGTAACAATAAAGCTATATCTGCAGCCTCTGGTGCCTTCCTCTGCTTTTGTTGACCATAAATTTGGCATGATACAACATAAGTAAACTTCAAATCTGCTTGTGCCCGTGATTCACGAGATAATTCAAAATCTTGACTTGTAATGAAGTTGTTTTGAGGATAATTGTCCACTGTTAAAAAAATAGATTGCCAGAAAAATATCTATGTCAAACTTCATTAGAACCAAAATCAGAATAACATACTGCAGTCCACAACATTCATATTCAGATACCTCCAAGTGATCTGCCCTCCAGAAAACTCTGCAGCATTAAAGCCCTCCTATAGTACATCATACCACGCACTGGAAATACAGTAATTATGCCTCAACTTATGTCTTATGAAAACAGAAAACACAAATAAGAGATCTTAGAAATTTCTAACCTGTCCTAGCAAGAGTCTGCCCTCGATAAGAAGCCCAAAAACGAAGTTCCAAGGCATCACTAGAACTTTCTTGAAGTTCTGCATCCCCAGTGGATGCTCCTCGACCAATTCTTTCAAGAAAGTTTTCCCATTCATCTAAAAAACAAAATTATTCAAACTCTATCCCAAAATAACATGATCAGAGATGAAAAAAAAACGTCTCCTGTCCTTCACCAATCTCTAAATAGATTCTGCTTTTAGTATAACAGCGTCTTGACAGATATTAAGGTGATAAATTCACTTTCCTTTTGTTTCTTCACCCTTTAAAAATGATTATAATTGGAGTGACCATGGAAGTGATGTATTTTGCATGGAAAGCAACTAGGAATGAACATTCAAGAACAAAACAACTTTCAACAAATAAAAATTCAAGAGCAATTGACATGTGAAGAAATAATGAATGTATAATAACGATAACTAGAGCCAAACCAGTGTTCTGAACTTTGACATGTGTTTATTCTTTGTGAGGGGAGAGGATATAAGAACAAGAAATATTACCCGGAAATATCTTTTGAAGGTAGAAAAGAGTAGATATTCCATCTTCGTTCTCTTTATGCAATTCGGAAGTACCATAAAGAACAGTTTCGCTATAGTATGGAGTGAAAACACTATACAAAATAAAAAACAAAAGGAAAAGGTGAATATGGAGCACAAGAAAGAAGTAAAAGAAAATTCACCACAAACCTTTTGGATACACATGCGTATACCTGAACGGCAACATTTCACTAACAGGCTTTGCTGAAGGCATATCCATAAATAATGAATTTGTAAAAAACTCTAATCTTCTCCTGGCTTCAAGATTTTTTGGAACATTTGCTGCTGAATCCTTTACTGTAAGAAGAAGATGCAACCGCTTCACAAGCTCTTTCTACAACCAGAAAAATTACTTTAATGTATTTAAATATAAAAAAAAGGGATGAATTGAATGGAAATTAAAGGAACTTACAATTTCAGGATCATTAGGCCAAATTATCCTAGAAAAGAGTCGTCCCTCGTCCCTAGCTCTAGCTAAAAGGTTCCATGTATCGAGATTCTCCCTGGAAAATTAAGAAGTTCACAAGTTCAGAAAAAGGAAGATATTCTCATCATCTAAGTCAAAGGTTGGTTTCAATTTCCTCGGCTAACATTTTCATATCATTTCTGTTCCTCTATCGTGGTGTTTCTCACATTAATTCCCAAGAAACTCCTTGGAAATTGGGTTATTAGTAACAGCAGCCTGGGTCATATTGACACATCTGATCCTCGAAGAGTAACCCACAACTTTAAAGTAAAGGTTGTACACTAGACAAGAGGAAGCACCAGCAAATTTGATCAATTATTTTCAGAATGTAAGGGTATATTATTCAAAGCAAAATGGCAGAAAAATAAGGTTCCATTGAAAAATCCAATTCATTATCCTACTTTTCTAAATGAAGTTACAACATGTTGATATGTTGATTGCAATCCAGTATCTAGAGGAAAGCACAATCAATCTCAAAAATTATTTAGTGAAAATAAGGGACAAAAAATGTAAGCATTAAATTAGCTATGACTTGAACCTCTGGTTTTAGATGATGAAATTACATAATTTTAGTTATCATAAAAAAGTGTTTTAAATTTGGCTTTTGCCAACTTTAACCTCCATCCTCATCTTTTGATGAACTAACCTAGTTTGGGAAAGAAGAGGACTTTCAACTAAACAGTAAGATCTAACATTATTATAGTAGAGGGACAAACGCCGTAAGAAAGTATAGGGTAGAAGACTGAATTGATTCAAACAAGTATAGGACAAAATCAAAACAAGCACACTTAAAGTCAAAAATTGCTAATTTTTCCCCAAAATGCTACCTAGTCTAACAGAGCATACATATCATACTTATGCAAGCATATACCTTAAATCTGAGGAAACCAGTTCATGAGTTACAACTTCATACAGGTCATGTACAGCTTTTGCAGCACCTTTAGCAAGTTCAGGATCATTTCGAATCTGAAATAAGTATATGAAAAATGCATCCCCATCAAATAAATACATATTAAGAATGCATCCACATCAAACACCGCTAAATGATAGGATAGTCTATATGGTTCTATGATTTCGTTCATAAAATATTGTACCATAATAAAAGCAAACACCATAATTTATTAAAGAGCAAACAGACACCTCACATACAACTAAATTTAGTTTTTTCAGACTTTTAGAGATACTTCTCTTTTCTGTTTTCTGTGTCTCCTTAATAACAGTTGTATAAGTTTCTGTAATAGAGAATTACAACTCTTTTTCAGTTTGAAAACATTCTGTTCGCCATAAGTTTTTTCATTCAATACACACGTGAATGAGGTTGTTCAAATAGTAAGCAAACTCACAAGTTATATTTCTTGGCCTAGAAACCAGTTAAAATCTTCACAACAAATAATAAGAGATTTAGCCAAACTCGTACAAAAAAAAAAAAAAAAAAAAAAAAAAAAAAAAAAAAAAAAAAAAAAAAAAAAAAAAAAAAAAAAAAAAAACACATCAAAAGAATTGGTTGACCAACTTAAATTCAGGGAAACATGAGTTAGAAACTTAATTCAATATATACAGACACAAAAATATTCAAATTCAAATTAACAAAAATAGTAGTAAACAGGCAAATTACCAGGAGTCCGGACAATGCTGTAAGTCTTGATAAAACAACTGGAAGCTTCTTTAGAGACAAGGTTAAAACAAGTGAACCCTCTACAATACTGTTATTGATCTCACGAAAAATTCTTTCCACCCTGTCAAAATATTGGTAATCTTTCATGAAACATATGTAAGCAAAGCAGAAAGCAATGCACTGATAAAGAGAGAAGAAAATTTGGAAGTTGACATAGTGTTAGATCAGACAAAAAAAACCTAATCACAAAATTTGATGCCTGAATCCCATCTTCTATCGCAAATTAAGGTAACTTAACGTAGTGTTAGATCAGATAAATAATTAATCCATAATGCCCTGGAATTTAAGTCTAAAAAGTTAATCATTTTTGTCATAATTGCAGATTTAACTCAGCAGTTGTTGCCACAAAATTAAAAAAAAAAATCATTGTCTTAGTAGACTACCAACTTCAATTTCAATCCTTTTATAGGTTTCTTTAGCTTTTGTTGATGCGTTTGTTTTTGGCCATGCGTAATGTATATATTTTTCTTTTTCTTTTGATAAATATAAGTATGCTGTAGACAATTAATGCTATCTCGATTATTCTGGATTGAGAAATTCAAGTATATTTCTCCAGTCTGTTTCCCTCTAGCATTTCAAAACATACTCCTCATGTGGATACCATTTATAATTGCATGGACTGCATCTAAACCTCCTCTTTCACAACAGGACAAAGTTCCCAAATGTTGTCAGAATATTCCAGTTGGAATAAGATTCCCCATTTTATGATCAAAAGGTTTAAATATTTCAAATAGAATAGTGAAAATTTCAGAGAATGAATAATGAAATTCATACCAAAGTCTTCCTTCATTGTCATTGCCAACTAATGAATATAATATTTTTTCAACACTGTAATAGCATTCCTTCACTGCATAGGCCATGTATTCATCCTTACTTATCCTGTTCCACAAATCTGCCTGAGTATCTTTGCAGTCTAGAGCCAAGTCAATCGCCAACAAGATCTGAACATGAAGAGATTAACTCAAATCAATACATGGAATCGTGGTAAACTATACAAGCCTTCATTATCCATTACAAGTAATTCATATTCCATACGAAGTTCTACCTTACTGCTAAGAAGAAACAGAGGCCATTGAACTAGTCTCAGACTTCCTGCATTACTAGGTATAGAAAGCAGGTCCATTTCTCTGTAATAGTAAAAAATAAACAAATAAGCCACCTATAACTGGCTACACAAGATTTTGGAACCCAAAGATACAGAGCAAGCCTGCTTATATCACAATTTTTGACAAACAAAAAGGTATTTTATCAGAGATAAAAAAAGAAACAATACGAGCCCATAAAGTCATTGAAAAAACAATGATCACTTGAACTCCATTCCATGTAATTGAATAGAAAAAAGAGCAAAGGATTTTAGTACAAGGGTGCCAATATAATTGTGAATTAAATCCTTACACTATAATTCCCCGTTACTTATTAACTAACTGATTGTATTAACTTCAATATGCAGTTTATCTTCGTTACACTACACACCGTCAAGCATCTAGTTTCCTTTGACTAACCTATTACTAATAAAATCTTCCTCACGCAGACTTTTTATTATCTCATTCCAAAATGGAGCAAACATGGCAGCATATGCTTTGTTCATATCTTGAGAATCCTGCACCAAATCAACCACATTCATTAGCCAAACTGAATGTCAAAAATTCCAAGAGATAGAAATACATAGAAATAAAACAAAATTAATTAAAATATTCAAACAATATTATTCAGATAGCTTAATATTCCTCTCTTAAGTTCCCATATTTATATTATAGTAGTTGTTCTCAGATACAATGATGAGAGAGAATAGTAAAAAACAATAAAGTCACATCTAGAGTCTTAGGTACACACAAAACAAAATTTTAATAAAGCTTATTTAAGGCCTATTCAAATACTCCCTTTCAAGTTGGAGCTTACAAATTGTATTTACTTGGCTTCGAACAAAAACTATCAATCCAATGTCCTGTCAAGGGTTCTTTTAACACATCTCCAAGTTAATCATTGAATCCAACAAGCTCAAAACAAATTTCCTTGCACAACAACTTCACCCGAATAAAATGACAACCGATAACTGTGTTGGGTCCTTTCATGGAACACGAGATTGGAAGCAATATAGAGTAGTGTTATCGATATTGGATAACAGAAAATATATGAGCTGAATCACACCCGTCTCTTTTAGGATAAAAAACCTATTTCACCTGACTACTTTAATACTCAAGAAGTATTTGAGACTTCAAAGATCTTTGGGCTGAAAATGATAACACAAGTGTTCCTTTGGTTGAGATATTATAGCAATATCATTCTCTTTAATGACTATATCAACATATATATCATTCTCTTTAATGACTATATCAACATATACACCAGTGTCTAATAAGAGAAAGTGATGATGGAATAGGAGGATTTTGTTTGGGATTTGGGCTGTTAAGAGTAGGAGAAACAAAGGATAATAACTACTTGAATTGGAAGAACTTGTTAAGTGGAATGAATTGGACAAACATAGGGAAGAACAGAGTGTACTAAAGATATGTTGTACTTCTTGGATTCAGGAGAATAACAACAACTCAATAAGACACACTTGGCAGCTTGAACATATCATGGACAAAACATACATAACCATAACCAAACACATGCAGAGATATATGAAAGAAGGTTCAACTGGAATGAGAAGAATACAATATTCTATTTAAAAGAAAACAAACAATTAGGACAACATAGCCCCAATGAGGGACAAGTATAGTGGCATCAAAAAATAACGTAAGAGCAATATCAACCAAGTGTCTATTCTAACAAAACCATAATACCTGGGTTGATTGTCCACTCAAGGGAATCCTGAAAAAAAGAACATAAACAACCAAGGAATAAGACATCCTATGTCAGAAATAATTGTAATAATTAATGTTAGAAATAGTTGTATCATCCAAAAGAATAGACAGAAAACAGTTTAATTTTATGTTTTCCTCTTGTACAACTAAAACATATTTATTATTTTATTTATATAATTGTTAGGTGTGCTAAGTGCCCTCCCTCAGACAATTTAAAGTAATGCCACTTTCTAGTTTGTACGCTTTCAAATCTCCCCTTGCAGAATTGTCCTTGAACAAAAAATATATAGCCCCAAACAATAGTAAAATACCAAAGATGCTTTTACTAGAAATACTTAGCACCTAAACAGTGTTCAAATAAGAAAGACAAATCAGATTCCCTAACAACTAAATTATACAACCCACCAGATCTATATTACCAAGCCAACAAGTACATTAAGAATAGATACAGAGTTAAGATAATCATATCTACTAGCTTACATAGAAAACCCACCTTTTTATTTGTGGTGACACCAAATTTTTTACAAAGGCCCCGGGGAAACTTTCAAAACGCTTATGCACCATTTCAATTGAACGAATCTGCAATAAGTCATTAATAAGAAATGTTTTCAGTAAGAAGAGAAAATCCATGAATAAAAATAACTTCAATATTCATATTAATTTTAATTTCCTAAAAGAATAAAAAAAAATACCTCCTTAGAAAAAAGATGTAGAGTATAACAAATCCTTAAAAAGGAAAAGCAAAAGATAACACAGGTCATCTAAAATTTTCTTCTAATCAAAGTTTCACCTACTAACTGAGTACATCTCTCAATTCTTCACTATCTCTAGCATATAAAAGAAGTAAGCATGTGTATTTGAACCAAGGAAGCAAAGGCAAGGTAACTTTCTGTTTTGGGTCTTCATGAAGCCAAAGCTTGCATTGTATGTCGTATAAATTTAAGTTCAAGTCCAATTTAGAATAGAGGTCATCAGAAGCTAACATGCAGGCAAACCTTTTACTAAGAATTAAAATAGAAGCTATCACCTAAAAAGGAAAGTTTTGATGAAGAAGGCAAAATCAAATTAAAAGTTTACAAACACGTTCGAAAATATGTTTACACTAAGATTATTTTTAATAGAGTATGAATTGCAAGGATTTTCATGTAACCAAACACAATAAATCATAATTTATTACATAAAAAGTACTCCAAGATTTTATGTATAAAAGGACTACATTGTTTAATAATTTATTACCTAGTGAAATAATCAATTCCATCATAACTAACTTTTTCTATACAAAGGAGTTCTCTCTTCCATTTCATAACATATTGGCAAACACAATTATAAGTTCAAAATTGCGAACACACTCAAACAAGAGATTGAAACGAAACATATCCCTGAGTCAAGACCTATTAAGCAATCAATCAAAAGGTTTGAAACATTTACAACTTTTCTTCAAGTAAAAAATTGCAAGTAGTTACTTTTTGTCTAAATCCTTTTATTTCATCATTTGATCAGGGAATATTTTTCCATTGCATGTCTTTAGAAGGAACTTGTGTATAAAATGGACTGTTAGATATAGTTTGATATTATTAAGATATTGTTAGATATTGATAACCACAATATCAAACAATATCTTCTATTTAATCTTTTTATTTTCAGTTACTCTTTTTACTTGTACCTCTCTCTATTATA
>Ga0214544_1006095_pt1 | contig 22643 bp, 13 predicted proteins | sample CNSS3metaG_FD_160074 | JGI IMG/M metagenome (GOLD analysis project Ga0214544, IMG submission 160074) | Root nodule microbial communities from cowpea collected in UCLA plant growth center, Los Angeles, California, USA - CNSS3 | ecosystem: Host-associated > Plants > Roots > Nodule | place: USA...
AATAAAAAAAAAAAAAAAAAAAAAAAAAAAAAAATATATATATATATATATATATATATATATATATATATATATATATATATATATATATACGGGGTTACTTGATTAATTGTAAATATTTTAATAATTTAAATGGGGATGAGTATTATGGCGGGGATATGTACATCCTCATACTCATCTCCATACCCCCAATTGAAGAAGTTGATGATTTCCCATACTCATACCTATACCCAATTAATACAAAGATTTTTCATCAAACGGAAATATGGAAATGAGAATGAAATACCTGTCTCATTTACATATCCAATTGTGAAAAAAATTAGATATTATCCATACACACATTTGTATTCACATATTTAATTGATGTAAAAAAAATTTATCACAAAAAAAAAAAATTTACAGAAACAAATTTATTTTTCATCCCTAAATTTGTGCTTATAATAAATATCCTGATTAGTAGATTGATCCTTCACCTTAGTTGGGATAACTTTTAAATGACTGAATGTTAACTTTCAACCTCTTCTTTCCGAGTCTATATAATACTAAGTATATTGTAATTTGTAACATTGATACAACAACACTTTGGTAAATTGTCCGATGTTACCCAATTGATGGTCTAATTTTTTTTTTTTTTAACTTATGCATAACCTGGTTTGTAAAGAAAAAAAAACATTTCTTTATTTTCTCTTTAGCAATGTTTATAAAGAAATTTATTTAATTACATTTGACACAATTAAAGATGAATATTTGATGTAGATTAAATTTGGTCTACTTTGTTGATATTTAATATTAGATTCATTTTAAATTGTAACTTCGTATTTTATAATAGATTTGAATAATCATGGTTCATCTTGACGCTTTTCTATATAAACTGTTTTTTTAAGTGTTTTTTGTCATTTTAATACAGAAGTTAATAAATTTTAGTTGTTTTTCTTAATCAATTAAAACGTTATTGATTTTAACATACTTGTTATTCTTTTTAAGGTTAGATATGTTTTTGTTCCTCAAGTTTCAGTCAAATTTGGAATTGGTTTCTCTTTGAAATTTTGACCAATTTAGTAATTCATTTTTAGAAATATATGGATTTAGTCATTCTAACCAGATTTCGTTAAGTTCATCTAACGTTTCAAGCACATTTGATGATAATATTTGAATTGTTTATATCACTTATTTTTGCTTAAATGGTAACTCAAATATTATCATAAAACACATTTGAAAATTCAAATAAACTTAATAAAATTTGATTAAAAGGACTAAATCCACACATTTCTAACAATGAATGACTAAATTTGTCAAAAGTTTTGATTAGGGACTAATTTCAAATTTAACTGAAACTTGAGGGACCAAAAAGATAGTTAACACTTCTTTTTATTTAAGAATGACAATAATCTAAGTACCACGATTTTTATTGCAACTTTGTTGGAAGTTTCATATCGACTCAAGATAAAGATAAGACCAATTTACACTATATAAATGGGTGCAATCCTCATTGATTTTGTGGGATTGAGTTAGGTTTAAAACACACTTTTAACTTAATAATATGGTTTCAGATGAAAAAAAAAACTTCCGCATTTACACCTTTCTTGTTGATTTCTTTTTTTTTTTCAAAATTGCGGGCCTTCATAAGCTTCATGCCCATCTCCATCTTGAGAGTGAGTGTTATAGATATGTAATATCTCTTGGTTTGAATTATATTGATGGAGATATAATATATTTTATTCTCCTTTATTATTATCAAATATTATATATTATGATGATATCTTAAGTTTTACTTTTTCCTTTATATCATGGGATACTGTATTCTATATATTGAACAAGTTTATAATAGATCAATATGAGAAGAAGTAAGAAAGCTCTTTGAGTTATTTTTTCATCAAACAACTCTTGTAAATATTTTTTTTTCTTTTTTTGTTCTCATGGCTCATACATATCTAATATGGTATCAGAACCATTGTTTAAAAAAACCTATTCTAGCAAAATTTCTTGGACATTATGTTCCACCCGCTATCGGACCGCTAACGGATCACTCACTAATTTCTAGTCCCACGCACGAGATGAATATACCTCTCGGTGTGAAGAGGTGTGTTGGAAGTCCCACATTGACTAGAGTTAAGACCAATTCACAATATATAAATGGGTGCAATCCTTACCTTACAAACCGATTTTGTGGGATTGAGTTAGGCTTAAATCTCACTTTTAACATATTAATAAGCTTGACTTACTTAATCTAAGTCATGGGACAATTGATATTACTTGCAATTGTTACCTTGTCTTTTAAGATCACCAATAACTATATTTTCACAACAATCATCTTGTACCTCATTGTTCCATTTTATCTTTCTATGGTAAGATTTCATAAGATCAAGTTATAGATATTGTAGAGTTCAAGATTTTGTATATATTGTTGTATTTGTTGTTTTTCTTACAATATACTCATTTAAAATTAGTGATTGAGATTAAACAATTGGATCTAACATTGTAACGATGGTGAATAAATATAAGTTCTAATTTTTTTTTCTTGATCTTCTACTTATTATGTTATGCTTGCTTACATTACTGGTTAATATTTGTTGCAGGTTGCACGATTGTCCCGAGACGAAGGTCAGATGGGCCAAGTCACAATCCAAGTGAGATTTCTAGTAGTACAATTGGGGAGGGGGAGGTTGTTGCATGTGGCGCCCTTGACTATTGGCTATAACTTTTGACTTAGTGGTAAACACTTAATCCTAACTATCGGTATCAAAGTCAAGGTCGAGTTCAAATTTCTGGTAAACAATTATTAAGGGGGAGATTGTTGCAGATTGCACGACAATTGTGCAATCCGCAACGATATTGAATATAAATAAAGTGTCTCAAATATAAGTATATTTTCTTTTGAAGAAAATAACAAATTTTTCATAAGTTTAATTCACTTTTAGTCTTAAAATTCATGCCTTATTGATCGTTCAGGAGGAGGAATATATGAGCAAAACTAACCCTATGAAATGATGTAGTTTTGATAAAATGTTTATCCAGATGTTTGCGAGTCATGATGTGAAGGAAGAAAGTGCACATGAAAAATAACATAAAATTGAATATGAAATATGTTTAATTGTTATGTATATGAGAATGATAAAAAGTCAATACAAGTCTAAGCTACATTTGTAATTTCAAAAAATATTTATCTTAAATTTTGTGATTTGTTGCATGATTTCATTACTATCCTGGAATGTAACTTGTAATATTGACATGTTTACTTACACAATTCCGTTTTGACTGGAGACTGATACCTTTTTAACAATATTTAAAAAATGGACAATGATACTTTAATCCACTTTTTTTGACCCACTTTTAACTTACCACTTCAATCACCATTGGATCATATATCACATCACTAAAAAGAATAAAAAAAGATGATCCAATGGTGATTAAAGCAATGGGTTAAAAGTGGGTCAAAAAAAGTGGGTTAAAATATCATTTTCCTTAAAAAATATATCGTCAGAAATCATTTTAAAAATTTAAATTTAAAAGAACAAAATGATATTTTGTTCCTTTTCATATCCGTTTTAATGTTCCCAGATTTAAAGGGTCAATCATTTGTTGTTAACGAATCCCATTCATAAGTACCTTATCCGAAGGACCAAAATTGCCACAAGGAAACATGGGATTGGTTGGACGGCAAAAATAGGAGTAAATTCACACTTAAAAAGTGAAATAAAAAAAGAAAAGGAAAATAAAAAAGGTGAAGTCAATGCGGTAATTCGACACTATTTGACTTTCTCTCTTCAGACAAATCAAACCGTTCATGTCCTTCCAACAACCTTCAAATAATCACCACAGTAACTTCATTGCTTTTTATCTTCCCTTCTTATCACTATCAGACAAACGGTCGCAGGTTCAACGCTTCGGATTTGGTTAAACCCAACACAAGCCCACGAGTCTCACGCTTTTTTTCACACTCTCTCGATGGGCTTCGTTTTCGGAGTGGTGGTCGGAATTGTCGTGGGCCTGGGCATCATAGTAGGCTTCGTCCGCTGCGAGAATGCTCGGGCCGCCCAACGCTCCCAGCTCGCAACCACCATCGCCGCCTTCGCCCGGATGACCGTCGAAGATTCTAGAAAGATCTTGCCGCCTCAGTTCTACCCTTCCTGGGTCGTTTTCTCTTCCAGCCAGAAGTTGAGCTTTCTTCTCTCAACACGCACTTTCTATTATCTTGTTGTGTGGAATTCGGTCTTGGACTAACGCTCTCGTGTCGTTGTTTCAGTTGACCTGGCTTAACTCGCACCTCACCAAGATCTGGCCCTATGTTAATGAGGTAGCTCCTGGTTTATGCTTCAGATGTTGCTTTCGTGGTGGTTGTTCATTTCTTTTTTGTTATTTTGTTCATGCGTCGGTTTTGCTAGGCTGCTTCTGAGCTCATAAAGACGTCGGTGGAACCCATTCTTGAACAATATAGACCCGTGATATTGGATTCTCTCAAGTTTTCAAAGTTTACACTTGGTACTGTGGCTCCACAGTTCACAGGTCCGTTCGATCCAATTGCTTTGGATTTTTGGGAATCCGCATTTCCTATGCTGCAATTGGTACTGTTGTCATCTGACTGGTTCCCCTCTTTTTGGTTGAAAAAAGCTTAGTAGACAGTGCTTACTTAGACGTATTTGTGATTTGCCGACAGTCCAAGACTTGTTTGCTTTTATTTGATTTCCCATTTTTCATTTCTTTAGCTGGGTTTGGACTGTAGGGGAACTGGCTTGCAGTGCAGAGTGGAGTGGTAACCGAGTGGCTGGGAAATGGAAATGCAGACAATATATATTTGCTTAGTAAAACAAAAATGTAGATGAATTATCATGAATCAACTATGCTAAAAGTTCAAGAGCATACACGTAAATGATTTGATAATTCTATAACACGCGTAACATATTTTGAAAATAGGACAACTAGATTTCAGTTTTTTCACCAACCTTACGAGCTTTGGCCTCTGCTTCTATGACATTAAAATGTTTTTCTAATTTCCACCAATGGTGAAGCATAAAAGAAATGATAGCCTTTCCATTGTGCTTCATTTTTACCAGTTTTATTTTTCAGCTGCCCCGGATGGCATGCCCTCAAACTCGTATCTTTTTAATTGCAAAGAATTCTAACAAGTTCAAACTTGAGGTTATTTGTTGTTCCCTTGCTTCTACCTTATGCAAAAATATTTAAGTGGTTTCTTCTGTTTACCCATTCATACTAACATTTTTACTTTATTGAGGACCTCTAGCCAAATTTTTTGACGTCATACATTTCTTTGGAGCTTCTGATTTGTTGATGTTCTTCTTTAGGTGTGTCTATAATTGAGGATGGAGGGGATGGTGTTACAATGGAGCTGGAAATGCAATGGGATGGAAATCCAAGTATTATACTTGATATTAAAACTCTTCTTGGTGTTGCACTACCGGTGCAGGTACTTCTTTCAATTTTGCTGCCACTGCATGTCTGGTTGCTAGTTATTACCAGTATCTGGTTAGATGATTTCAAATGGATCAGTTGTTTAGGTTGTTGTATTAATATTCTCCCTGTCCTTATCTTTCAAGGCTCCAAGCCAAACTGTGCCTTTTCTTTTCACTCAAACTATTGTAAGACCCGATTTCTTCAAATTTAACTAGAGATCTTATCCAATTAGCTCCTAAACTGAATATTATATTGTATTTGTTTGTTGTTTTATATTTCATTAGTGGCACACCATTGATATGAACTATGAGGATAGAAGACCATTTGACTAGTGAAGGAAAGATTCTCTTCTTCCTTCCTTTGTCATGATTATTAACATGCATAAAAAATTATATAGTATTTGTGAGTGAAAGCTTTCTGATTAGAATTCTGTAATTTTTTGCTTAAGTAATATACTAAGTTTGTGAGGTTTATTCTTTGAAAGAATATATAGTTGATTTTGTGATATCATACTCTCTCTTTTCAGGTAAAAAATATTGGATTTACTGGTGTTTTTAGGTTGATCTTTAAGCCTCTAGTTGATGAATTTCCTGGTTTTGGAGCTATTAGCTATTCATTAAGGCAGAAGGTATGTATCTCTTCTTAAATCTGTTCATTTCCTACTTTTCTCCGTGCATCTACATTAGGATACACTTTCAATGTATATATTAATTTTTTTTTGTCTTACAATGGTGCCAAACACTCTCTTAGGGTTCATTTTTAATTAAGCAAACATATGTTATATGTTTTGCAAGATGTAGACAAAGAATTGGCTAAAAACTGCATTAGTCTCATGGATAAAATCTGATTGAACTTTAGATTTGTATTTATTTATTCTTGCATACTAAGTGAGTCCACGCTCAACAGCAAGGTTTCCACCTTGTGACTTGATGGTTATAGTTACTAATTATGGAAATGGCCCCTGTCCTCGGAACATCTCTCTCTTCAATGTGCTCTAATATAGCAGCCACGTGCAATGCCCTCCTCTGACATTTCTTTATGCATGCCTGTAACACTTATCATGCCATACTTCTATGAAGAATTATACCTTATGCACCACATGTGATATATATAACCATTTAAGAAAATTTTAACTTTCAGAAAAAGTTGGATTTTACACTTAAAGTCATCGGCGGTGATATATCAGCAATCCCTGGATTATATGATGCAATTGAGGTTTGGACTACTCCCACTGTCTGTTAATGATACCTGTTTGTAGTTTTTCATGATTCTTTGCTTTTTAGCTTAGCATCTATCTGACTCTGATGATGAATATGTCACGTTAGTTGTCATAGAGCACACTATGTTATTTGAAAGTTTTTCCAGTATTGATGCAGAAACTTGTAGCTTTAAATTATTTTTTTCTTCCAACTAGATGTTATGTTTTTATTACCCTTTTATTTGTAGAAGCCATGGTACAAATCTAATACGCAACACATGATTGTTTGCTAAAGAATTAATTATGTCAATTCCAGTAGATATTGAGGTTTGCTAGAAGATTGTTTTGCATTCTTCACCATTGTTTGAAAAAAATGGCCATAACTTGGCGTTCCTTTTACCTTGGTATAGAAATGGCTATTATTCTGAAGTGAATTTTTGTAACTGAAGTTCAGCTTTACTCACCAAATATCATTACTGCTATGTATTAGTGAAGAAATAAACATAGGTTTTCATCTCACTTTTTTTCCAAAAAAAAAAAACATTCCAAAAGTCTTTTATGTATTAACTTGTTAAACTAAATTAGGAAAGATGTTGAATTATGAATATGAAATTTAAATTATAAACATGTAGCTTATATAATTGCATCCCGCTTTCTCTCCATCAATTTTCCTAACTTCAACCTTTTATATATATATATATATATATATATATATATATATATGCAAACGTGAGTTCATTTGTAAGTTTGGGCTCACTAGTCAGGTACTTTTTGTCATTCTAAGTTTGTGAAATCTTTTGAAATGAACTTTTAAGTGTCTATATAAACAATATTTTGTCAGTATGAGGCGTTATATGTAATTGTTTTTATATGTAGAAAATGTAAATAAAGTCATTATTGTGTTCATTCCTCTGTGTTTACATGTAACTCTGTTACTTTAGGTGGCTGCTACTGTATATATTTGTTATTGCGCTATCTTTCATATCATTTATAAAATTTATTATTGTAATCTACCCTATTTAATCTTTCATAAACAAAATAATCACCTGAGCTCATCTTTCTTTATGATATGAACCTTGAGAGAAGCAGCTCATAAAAGCTGGTCATTATAGCTGGAGAGTTTAAGATTTATAAACCTTGCATTGTAATCCTATACATACAATATGAGACTAAGTCTCACTACTTACAATTGGTTTTTAATCATCCCACTGTGCTTTACAGCTCCAGTGCCTGTACAAATTGATGCCACCACTTGCGCCTCTTGTTTGAACTTGAGAGACATAAACATGGTGGAAAGTTCTGATACCAATTAATAATAACTTTAAGAGACCTCATTACAGAAGCTAGTCATTGTAGTTGGAGAGCCCTATGCCGAATAAACCCCACATTGGTCCACATTAGAATCCCATGCTTTCATTGTGGGACAAAAGTCCCATACCTTGCAATTGGATTCCAACATGTTCCTAAATCTTTTTATGCCTTTTGTCCCTTTCTCTCTAATTAGATGAATTAGATAGGTTTCTGAAATTCAGATGTTTTATAATAATTAGGTCTTGTAAATTATTACAGGGGGCAATCCGTGATGCCGTTGAAGATTCTATTACATGGCCTGTGAGAAAAGTTGTACCCATCTTGCCTGGAGATTACAGGTAAATCAATCACAGTTTGTTGTTTTTTTCCCTTCTAGTTCTTATATTAAAAAATAGAGGGTTTAGATATAGAGGTAGGAAAAAGGTACTCAGAATAAGAAAATTATGTTGACATTGGTGTGAAGGATATGATTCACAAGACAAATGATGAAGTCCATGACCCTATTTATATTAATAACGTTCTCACTTCAACAACAAAATACTTGATTCCTAATCCAAATTAAATTTAGGTAATCATGAATTTCACCAGAACTAGGATGTACTAAGAGACCATCTGAGATACTCTGTTCTTAAGATTCCATAACAAATTATGTGACAACTTCTAATTCAAATGACTTGATCACGGGACTACTTTCTCAGCTTATTAAATCACAGTTTTTCATTATGAACCTCCACTGTATTTTCTTGTTCAGTGATCTGGAGTTGAAGCCTGTGGGAATATTAGAAGTAAAGCTTGTGCAAGCAAAGGAATTAACAAACAAGGATATCATTGGAAAATCAGATCCATATGCTGTAGTATACATACGACCTCTACGCGACAGAATGAAGAAAAGCAAGACAATTGTATGTTAGTTTCTTTTTCCTCTCTATATCTTCCTATGGAAGTTATTGGATTTCAGTTACGGAAGAAATAACTAATTTTGTTTTTTCCCTCCAGAACAATGATTTGAATCCAATTTGGAATGAGCACTTTGAGTTTATCGTCGAAGATGTGTCCACTCAACACCTAATTGTTAAAGTTTATGATTCTGAGGGTTTACAGTCATCTGAATTGATTGGTTGTGCTCAGTTAGGACTTGCTGAACTTCAACCTGGTAAAGTGAAGGATGTTTGGTTGAAGTTGGTCAAGGATCTGGAGATCCAAAGGGATAACAAGAACAGGGGGCAGGTGAGAAATACATGCATGACTTGCTATGTTAAAACTTAAAACTATTGAGGGCTAGAAGTTCTTGGTCGAGGGGAGAAATTTTTTGTTGACTTTAGAGTTTGCCTTTGAATCTCCACTAACACTATAATGCTTAGCTATACTGTGTTATCTGAAAATATGTTAGCAAAATGCAATTGTTTTAGTATACCTTGAGCTGGGTAAAGCTGAACTTGAAACACTTATTTGTCATATATCTCCTATTTCCACTTCTATTTGAAATTACTGTTTCAAATTGGTCATTTGCTAAAATTGTTGTACAACTAAATATTTAATAGTCTAAGCATGAAAGCACATACACATATACGAAGATATAGGGATGAATATGTGCAAAGTGCATTAAAAAGATTGTGTGGTTCCTGGTGTCAAGTCAATCAAGCTTTGTCATCAAGAGGGGAAGTGCCTTAAGCTTTTGGTTAGGCTGGTCTTGTCATTCACGCTATGCCCCTGTCCATATATATCGATCAAAGAAGTGGTTAACTTTTATTTTTCATTGTATAATATCAAAATTTAATTCCTGAAAATACTGTTCAAACTTCAAAGTTGTCTGTAGGTGGTATTTGTTTGCACCCTACGTTTGACAAAACCAACTTCTCTCTTAAAAATGTTGGTGCTTTGAATTTCATACTTCAAAAGTACCAGTAAATATGGATTTATAATAATTCCCTACTTTGTATACAATTGGGAACATATTTTCAATTGTATGCATGGTATAATAAATATATTTGCTTCTTTGTTAAGCTTGTTTGTATTAGCTTAATTTGAGTTCGAAATAACTCTTGAACAAGGTCAAAATTTCCCTTGATTAAATGAAATCTGACTTGCTACATTTATTGTTCTTTCTGCGTAGGTACACTTGGAGCTCTTGTACTGTCCATTTGGCATGGAGAATAGCTTTACAAATCCATTTGCTCCCAACTACTCAATGACATCTCTGGAAAAGGTTCTTAAAAATGCAACGAATGGAATAGAGTCTAATGCAAATGAAAATGCAGCTACCCCGAAGAAAAAAGAGGTTATTATTAGAGGAGTCCTTTCTGTTACTGTAATATCGGCTGAAGACTTGCCTGCAACAGATTTCTTGGGGAAATCTGATCCTTTTGTTGTTCTTACCTTGAAGAAAGCAGAAACAAAAAATAAAACCAGGGTATTCCCAGTTTTTGTGGTTTAATTAATTATTAACATATTACGATCTTGGCCCTAAAAGTTTGTTAATTTCTCAGGTTGTGAATGACAGCTTGAATCCGGTTTGGAATCAAACATTTGACTTCGTTGTAGAAGATGGATTACATGATATGCTAATTGTTGAAGTTTGGGACCACGACACATTTGGAAAGGTAAAACATTTGCTTTATGTTGAATTTTGTTTCTAAGATTATGCCGAGTGCTATTTATATATTATCAGAACAACTGAACGGAGGTTAGAAGAAGTCTATGGATGTCTCAATTTATGGGTCCTCAACTATTGAATTAATGAAACTCTTAGACACTTCTACGTTGAATAATGTGGGAAATATGAGTAAGGGCAACAATAAAGATTTGGGTTGTAGCAACACTGTTCATATGACAAATAGGGTAAGAAAGCAAGGATAGAAGTGAGAAAAAGGGAAGGGAGATAACATTAAGTCATTGAGCCCTATAAATGTGTGTGAGTTCGGGGTGTTTTAGGTAGGGAAGGCTTGAAACAAACACCCCTATAAATGTGAGAATATAATATGATACCTCAAATAACTAACACTTCAAAAAAAATTGTTTTATTTCTTTTTTTCTAAGTAATTCTGGTTTCTATAATAAGGGGATATCGTTTTTCATAAATAAATGAATTTCTAGTTCCTATAAGAAACATATGTTCTCTCTTTACCATGTATATGCATGATAACTATTATGTATGGATTTTATGTTAAAAGAGATTATAATTTTACAGCCATGAGAGATTCTGTCGGGTTAAGATTCTTTTAACTAATTCACACTAGTAAAATATTTGTTAATTTAGTTAATATTATTAAATATGTTAACGATTTTTTTTTTCTAGAATTACCTTTAAAATTATTGGGATTCGTTTCGTTTTCTAACTCTGCTTAATATTTTTCACTCAACCATTTACATCTTCTCCCATTCTTGCAAGAGAATAGCTTTATCTGAATAACTTATACCATTTATCGTAAAAAGAAACAAAAAAATTAGAAGACTCTTATACGTTGAAAAGGAGATAATATTAAACATTATTAAAGCGGCAATATATTTAAAGATTAAATACCCAAACCTCTTTATTCTGTGTGTTTTTCAAAATCCTTGCTGTGTTTTAAATTTACACAAAACCTCTTCTCATTTTGTAAATATGATACTTCAGAGGATCTGTCAAATATAAGAATTCTATAGGTTCTTAATTCTTTTTTAGTGGATAGCATATCGCCACGTATGGTTAATTACTTCAATAGTAGAATCTAGTTTGAGTTTTTAACTTAGCTTTAGTAGGTCTCATTTTATCTCAACTCGCAAAAATCCCTATTTCAATTTAGAAATTATTTTAGAATAGTTAAGCGACCTTGCTTATTTCTTATGTAAGCAACTTCTATGAAAAGTTTAAGTTGTCATTTACTCCAATGATATCTATAAGTTGCGTAGCTTTAAAAATAGATATAGGTATCCCCATTGGAGATGCTATTAAGTGTAACTTTTAATAGCAAACTCTGCGAAGTTGTTAATATATGAAATGATTCAAGGTTTTCAGGTGTGCACAATAATATACAGGCCTGTTTCATTCATTCTTTTTCCTACTCTTAACCTTTTTTCTTACTTTGCCCACCAAACAAGCCGTTAGTTATTGAAATTAAGATGTTTTGTCTAAGGTTTAAAAATAGGATACTATATATTGAGTCAAAACATGTATGAAGCTCTTTTTTAATTCATCCTAAAGTAACGGTGAACTATTGGACTATCATCAGTCCATGAAGTGTATCATAAAGAATTAGTCTAATGTAATTTTTCTCGTTTTACAAGTCTTCTCACTTTTAAGGAATTTGGATTCTTTGTTGATTTTTTCTGTGCTGTTTATTTGTTGTGTATTCAAAATGCACTGATAATAGGTATTGATTTTGATGTTTTAAAATATATTAATATTTTAAAGTATCATAGTATACTTTTAATATTCAACTGAGGATAACACAAAAAAATAGTAGAGAATCTTGACTCTACTTTCAAGAGAGTTTATAGAAATTGTGTCATTTTGTGAGAGGTTTGAAAATATAGTTTGAGTGTATATTGGATGCTTGAGTTGTGATAGTTTTTGTTTTGGTGGGGCATGCAGGATTATATGGGGAGGTGCATATTGACGCTTACTAGGGTAATACTGGAAGGAGAGTACAAAGAACGTTTTGAGCTAGATGGTGCTAAATCTGGGTATTTGAATTTGCATCTCAAATGGATGCCGCAACCAATTTTCCGTGATGCGTAAAATTCCTATCCATTGTACGTATTCTTAGCCAATGTATATACTTATCAAACATAATGATATACAATTTTTTCTATCGTATTATTATTTTCCATCAGCCCTGTGATTTATTACTGTTCAAATGTAAAATCAACAGCACGTGGTTGCATAGTTGTTTTTTAACTCTAGTTTTGTTGCTTTTATTATCTAGCATTGTTAAATGTTACCAGCATTAAATGTTTTAAATAAATATGAACAGAAGGTGACAAGTGAATTCCACGCTCGATGGTTATTATCTGAAAAAGAAATATTGGAGTCATTTTTATTACTTTTATTGTATTATATATAAAAGGTAGCCACTTAATATATGGGTATAATCTTTACACTTAATATATGTTCTGGTTTCGTGCAGATATTATTTAATGTCATTCTGTTCTATTTTTTCTGATTTTAAATTTGAACTGTTTTCAAGCTTTGGTCTGAATACCTAAAATATTAGTTTCTAAATGACAATTTTTTAGATTTTAGTCCCTAACAATTTTTCCTTTTTTTTTCCTAATCAACACCTCACCTTCATTTGACCAATTTTTCTTTCTTTTAAATTCTTTTACATAAACTAATTTCCATTGGAAGGAATTGCATAGCGTCGAGGCTGTGATGTCAAATTAACTTGTGCAAGATTAAAAATAGCATGCGATTAGTAGTAATGTGCGTGGATTGCTCTGTGACTTGTTATATTGTTTGAATCATTTTATATCAGACACTTGGAATCATGGGACGTGCCATTGCATTCAGTTTGTATCTCATAATGGAACTGATGGGTGCAGCGCCAAAATTAAATTACAGTTTGTAAAAAAGTAAAACTCTCAAAAACAAGAAGGGTAGGATGACAACGAGGTGGAGACGAGTTTTGCTATCCCATATTCATTCTCGTAAAAAAAATTCATACTTATCCTTATACCCAAACCCAACGGGAATATCAAAGTTTTATCTCATCCTCATCCCCACCAGGTAACGAGTATAATCTCGTACTTATACCCGTTTCCTTACTACTCAAATATGAATTTTAATTCATTTTTATAAAATAATAAAAAATTACGGTAAAGGAAACATAATACTATCAAATATTCAATATTAGGAGGATGATTGTTTCTTCAATATCAAATACTTTGAAGAAAATTATAATTGTTTACATTTTAGATTAGAATACCAAATAAAATTTCATGAGAACTAAAAAATTTATTAAATTTGCAAACTACAAACATTAATGAAACCTAGTTGATAAAATTTAAAAATATTTAAAAAAAAAATTAAAGGAAAACAAATATTCAAATTAAAATATATTTTAAATGTTTGTTTATTTCAATTATTTAAATTCTAATGAATCTCTTTTTTTATATATTAATAAAAATGATAATACACCACTTAATCAAAATGACGCAAATAACAAATAATAAATATAATAATAAAATTTTAACATGGATATTGTATCTTTTGAACTCCAATATATGTTGGATGGTGATAAAAAAATATTCATGGCAATTACATTAGATTTTGATATTGTGATAAATAAAAGTTATTTATACAATTATAGTGAAAAAATTACAGTATGATTGATATAATGAGTTAGAAAATAAAAAATAATTAGATAAAATATATTGAAATAATATTCTACATGATGAAAATAAACAACAAATAAAAATATTAAAAAAATTAACAAATGTATGTCTTAGAAACAATTTGAGAAACTATTGAAAGAAATCGCACAAAGGAAAATGAATATATAATTAAGGGTATGATAAGATGAAAAATACCTTAGACATCTAAGAACATTTTTCAAATATCAAAATATATACTTAATGGTTGAGAAATAATTATTTTAACGAAACAAAAGAGTTATTCAAATAAAATAAAAATTAATAAAAATAAGTAAAGATTTTTTTTTATATTACCTAGTAAATGAAAGATTTATGCTGTTAAACACTTAATTTGAGAGCATTAAACATACCCATGTGAAAGGAAAATATACAATAAATAAAAATATTAAAAAATAATAGGAATATTCAAATATGAGATATGAAAATATTTTAATTTACATATATCATTTTAACGTAATTACATAAATGTTATGATAAGATGTAAAATATATTGGAAATGCAAATAAATTTCATGACAAACCAAATAATTAAAAGAAATAAAAAATTGAATATATATATATATATATATATATATATGATTACTTAATTAATTGTGAATATTTTAATAATTTAAATGATGACGAAGATATGGCGGGGATATATATATATCCCCATAATCATCCTCGTACCCAATTAAAAAAGTCGGAGATTCCTCATATCCATACTCATACCCAGTTAATGCGGAGATTCCCGTCAAAATGGGGACGGATTCGGACAATACCCACAGAGACGGATTTGTTTGCCATCTCTAAGGGAGAGTGTTGACGAAGGAAAAGAAGAAATCAATAAAGAAAAGAAAAATCTAAAAAGAAACCTAAAATTTAAAGGGTTTTGTCTGTGTAATAAATTGCTATGATTCATATAATTTTTAAATATATAAAAAATGTTTAATGCTTCATTGAAATACAAAAGGGAAAATGACATTTAGAAAATGTCTCATAGTAATATGATATGCAATATTTTATGAACTAAAATGCTTGGTTCCATGAGTTTATTGATTCTGGAACCAACCTAACAAATAAAAAAATTAAAAAAATGATAATCTGTCTGTAAGTTGTAATAGAGCACTACTAATGAAGAATATGATGAGTAAAAAATAACAAAGTGAAAAAACAGACAACATATTTTGTAATGATAACACTAAATTCGTTACATTGATACATAAACGTATTCACAAATTTAAATATTTCATCCAACCATTTGATAAAATGAATTCAATATGTTCTGTCCTGAACCAAACTCGCATTGTTTTTACTGAAAATTTACTTTCAAAGACTTATATCTCTGTCCTTACTCAATTTCCAAAGTTTGAATAGTGAAAAATCGACCTAATAATTTAAGAGAAGTTGATAATGTAAGCTTTTGTTTATAATAGCAGAAAGAACTAGACAAAAGGAATTAAAACCCCTAATATGAGAAACTCCCGTTTTAATGCGAATACAGGTATTGCCACGTCATAATGTAACTGTAAAATGAAATTAGAAAAACGGAGTTTTAAGATAATTAATTGTTTCTTTCGTACAAAAAACAAATTTTGTGAATTTTTTTCTTTGAGTATAAGAAAAACAAATGTTGACCTGATATAACACAACACAATGCCATACAGATCACTGAAACGGAAGCATAACAATATGCAGATAATATCTGGCTCCCAATTTTTTCCTCCTGCTAAAAGCATATGTTCATTAAATACTCTTAGCAGCGTGGTAACACAACAAGCACACAAGGCAATACACATAGCATTTCCATGGTCTTTCATTTTGCTCACTCGGATACTATTCATTCACCTGCATGAGAACACTGCTTCAAAGTTCCGAATTACATGTTGGCAACTTCATCTATAACTGTCAATAGAAAATGTTTCAGCTTTCTTCTTCTCCGATTGGTTCTCCTGCATGCATTACCAGAACTCAACTTGGTTGCAATTATTCTTTGAATGTGCGTCAAGCATCATAACTACAGATTACATCATTGGTTTACATATATCTTCAAAGAATCAGAGTAAAAGGCTACTCTTAACCAGGTTACCGTTTTATCTCTATTAAAAGGATTAAAAATCAGTACTTTTAGGTTAATTTAGGAACAACCTCTTTTGTCGGAGTTTTAAAAGAAATAATTCTCTAAATAAGCCATGCTTTAGATTTAGAATGCATGACCCATTAAATGTGAATGCATATTTTGAACATGATATATAGGACAAGTTGTCCCATACCGTGCACTACCATGTACAATCATCACAGAATCAATCAAACAAAAATAAGAATATTAAACCAATTATCATTCCTAAAGAACAACTAAACCAAGATTAAGAATGACATAGACACATCTCCAAGTTCCATACAGGTAAAGATCCATTAAAAAAATAATATAATTAAAAAATAATATAGATAGACCACTACCCCAAATATTTACTACTAATACTATTGCGTATTTATTACTAAATTGATTGTAACTCTTTAGTACTAACTTCGAAGTGTCTTCGCAGAACACCACCTCTTCCGAACCCAATGAGACTGAGGTCCGTCACAAAAGACTGAAGACCTCTCTAGACATCTTAAAACTAATCAACAAGAGATTACGTGATTTTACAAGTTTTCTTAGCCACGTAAGAACAGTAAATATTTTAGAATATGGGGTTTTCTCTTATATACTCTTCTCAATCTCTATCTATAATCTTATGCGTCTTGAATTTTTCTCAATATAATCCCTCACTTCTAACACTAATGTGTTTGGTACATAAATAGTATAATAAGACTGCTTTAATGAATTAAAGATAAACTCTGATAATATCTGAAATTTAGACTTAACAAAATTAAAAGGTAAAAGTTGTTACCCCAATCATGTACTCTATTCAGAATTTATCTCTAGTCTAGGTAAAAGTCGAATTTTTTTCAATAGCACTCAGCTAAGTTGTATGTATTGCATATCTTGTAATTCCTGTCAACCAAAATAAGGTTTGAACTCCCTGGGGTTCAGTTAAGCAAGTTTGTTTGTACCCTTCCCACATGTACGAATAGGAAAACATCACTCAAACCAACTCTCAAAATTACTATTGGAATGCAGGCAACGATTTTAAACTTCTACAATTATCATCTTCAATATAATGCATGTAGTGGAGAATGTCTACTTTTTGTGTCTCGCTATTTGTTCAAATGCAATTATAACTTTAAATTCCTCACAACAGCAAGATAATCACATATTTTCCCTGCCACTTGATAGCTATGACAAAAAAAGGTGGAGTGAACCTACCAATACTGGTTATGCAATATGAAAGAGTCCGTTGGTACTTTCTTGCCATCATCATTGCGGTTCCAGTGATAGATAGCATGAGTCCTATTTTTTATCTCCAAGGTAGAGTGTCCATAGCTTGCTTCACGAAATGCAGAATATTCAGGCTGTGGATCCAAAAACCTGCACGACCAAGATAGAATTAAAACTCATATGACAAGACATATATGACAAATGGTAACTATGGATCTTAACCTCTAACGAAAATTGAATCTTATTAATAAAGGATTAAATAGACACCCAACCCAAAATAACCATGGTAAAAAATACGATACTAGATAGAGTTTGTTTAATTTACGTTGCAGCAAGTCCTTCTTGATTTCCCCCATCTCCGACTGTTATATAAACAGGTGCTGATTTGTCAGGTGACGGATACCTGTTTCCGCTCGTTATGTTGTAGTCCATATTGGAGTATCGATACTGAAAGCATGACAGAGTAATTATAAGAATCCACTCCGACATTAGATGACTGAAGAAGTATATTGCTCAAGTTGTAAATACCAAGAAAACATACAAGAGTCTGAATAGGACCAAAACAAATGAGTAGAAAGTGAAAAACATACTGATCTTTCATAAGCATGGACATGTCCAGCAAATATCACGTCAACTTTGTATTTGATGAACCAGCTCTCAAACACTGATCGCATGCTCTCACCCTCCATATAGTGAGCTCCGTTACTGTTGTAGAGTGGAATGTGCATGAGCACAATGAGCCAAGGAGTCTTTTCCCTATCAACCCGCTTCAGCTCTTCTTGAAACCACATGTATTGAGGCGTGTATTTTACTGCAATGAAATATCACTATCACATAGAATACCACACAAGAAAGCATTAAACATTTTCAAGAGACCAAACACACGGCAACAAAATGTGTTATACATAATGGTAGTGACTTTTCAACCGAAATAGGTACAGCTCTAAGTAACAACATCTAACATTCTTAAGACTTGGAAACTTAAGAATGCTGCTCTCCACTATTCCTAAGAAACTGGCACCAGAATCCTAATGTAAAGAAGTCAAAGCCTTTTTCTTTTCTTTTTTTCCTATTCCTGTTTGGAAAAATCAAATGTTCGTTGCTTATATTGGTACCATATTCCATCTGGACAATTTTACTTGTATTTGGGATATTATTTGTCTTCATTCCTGTTTTTATCAGAACAATGAAGCGGAGACAAATACAAGAAAAATGTCTCTCTTGAACTATGAAGCACTGATTCCAACAGGAACGCCACACTCAGACATGATTAATACCTAAGGTATAGGACACAGTAACATATATATATATATATATATATATATATATATATATATATATATGTGTTTTTTTTTTTTAAATAATGATGACAGTGTCCAGGAATAGTTTAGTCAATAACAGTTACGACTTATATTTTGTTAAATCACGCTCAAACTTTGAAAAGATCTAAGATATATTGCCAAGATAAATACTATGAGAATAACTCTTGGCCCGGCTACCCATTTTTGCTTGGTTTTGCAGCAATGTGATGTTAAAAATGTTCTTTCCTTCATGGTGACGTATAAAAGGAAGTCTTTATCCCATATTTGATTTATTGTGGACAGAACAAGGTCTCTAGGCACAAGAAGGCTTTGTACGGTTTCAAACAGTCTCTCCAAGCATGATTTGGAAGATTAGTTAAGGCTATGACATCAGTAAGTTATAGACAAAGTCAAGGCCCCAAATGGAAATTTCTCTCTTCTCCCAGTTTATGTACACTTTGTAAGTGATGATTAGATAGAAAAACATGCTTTGAAGGAGACGCTTTTGAAATGGAGTTGGTTGGGGTAGCTAAAGTACTTCCTTGGGAGGCCAATTGGAAATTATTGATATCAACATGAGGTATGTAGTAATACAAATATATTTAAGATAGAAAAATATCTTTCAATTTCTATTGTAGACTATCTTTCATAATTTTTAGTTTACTTTTAGACTGGTTTATCTTTTAGGTAAAATATAAACATAAAGATAGCTATTTTATCTTTTACTATCATAGATTAAAGATGTTCTTTTATTTGTGTGTATGCATATACACACACACACACCGAGTTACATGTGCTGTAACCTGAACAAAATTCAATTGAAACAAATCAACATGTAAGGAATATTAATAGATAAAGTGGAAATTAGTTACCAAAGGGCGAATAGCTGGATAGCACAATTATATGAGCAGACGCACGCCTCACTGCATACCAGAGGGGGCTGCTGCTATTGGAGGCCAAATAGGGAGTGGTATATCGGTAAAGAAAGTTTCTGAAAGGAACAACTTCTCCCTGACAAAGTATATTTGTGTAAGGACATTGGAGCCAAGTTAACATTAGATGCAAAGTGTACGAATTTCCGACGTAAGCAACGGGAAAAGATTAGCATCTTAAAGTGAATGTGTTACAACCTCATGAGTATTTACTTCAGCATCTGTTCTTGTGCCAACCATTCATTGAGAAATATCTTATTATATACAAAACAAGTAGTTGTTTGCTACTTGAAATTTGGGATATATTAAGAGCTACAAAAATAGTCTATTTTTTCATGGCGTATAAAAGATGTTTGATGCCGTATCAAAGAATATATCTAGTTCACACCAAATAGTTTAATGGAGCTGAAAGTCAGCTAACTCATATTTTACAAGATGATCATGCATAATTCACGAAAAGGAACAAACCAGCTCACAGATAGTTAAGAAGAATAAAAAGTAAACATGTTTCTTATACTTTTCATTTCAAAAATAAAAATAAAAAGAAAAAGAAAAAGAAAAGAAAAGATGAAACCATGGTGATGGTTTATTATTTTATTGGTCCCGTAATAATTAGTCCAATTCATTCTATTAATTTAGTGCAACAAGAACAACTAAGACACATGATAGACTAAGGTCAGTATATTACCATTTCAGGCATGTACTCTATTTCGTGGTTTCCTGCAGACCATATCCATGGATGATATGCTGTACTCCTTTCAACAAATCGGCCCCACGTATCCCACCGCAAACCAACATCACTGTATTGGTACCTATCAGCGTAAGAAAGATCTCCAACAAATAAGACAGTCTCCGCTCCACTCTGTATATAATGCTCAAGAGTGGAAAGAGAATTAAACGTTTGGCCCAAATCGCCTGCAATATTTGTGCAATGATTCGTTTATGAGAGCGACAAATTAAAATTTATGGGAAATCATAGCAAAAGAACATCCTGATAGACATTTTGTGGAGCAAAAATAGAAAGAAACTATAATTGAGGATAAAGAAAACTATTTTGTAGAAGAACGATCGTGGGAAAGCAGAAAACTAACCAATTATCCCAAATTTGTAGGAAGCATCCGGGTCAACTTTGGGAGGTGTTTCGAACCAAAATTCTCGAGAAGAATCACCGCTTCCGATTCTGTAGTAGTATTTAGTCTTATACTGAAATGGGGGTATCATTGAATTTAATTAAATGAACACACATTCTACACACAGCAAGATGAGAATTAACAAGCACAAGATTAATTTAAAAAAGAAAAGATATTGTGTATTATGCGTTAGACTTCACTTTTGAATTGATTTTACTCTTGACATTTCAAGTATAATGCCACTGATGATCATAACTCTACTATCGCAACTTGATCAACAATTACCTCAAGCCCTTCAATAACACAATGATGAATGTATCCCGACTTGTATTCATGAAAAGTGTAGTTTCTAACTGTGCCTTCTAAACTAGTTTGAAATTCACTCTCTGATGTGCCGTATTGTACATGGCTGGGTCCTGGTTCATCTGGGGTCACCCATGAGATGATTACAGCTTTTCCATCGTAGTCACCTTGCGTGATGTGCACCTACAGTGGAATTAGTCAATACAGCAGAGTTTACTCGAATAAAAGGAAAAACATTAGAATTTGAACATGCTTCACATATCCAATACGGTTTACCAAGGAGCAGGATCCTCACCAGAGTTTCATTAAATACTATTAGCGAATAGATAATAAAATCAGCCTTGTTATTCTTGTATCACTTACTTGCTGAGGTGCATTATAACCCTTCGGAACTGCAAATGCTTCATGATCAAGGGGGAGGTCAACTGCAGGCCACTCTGACCGAATGAAGGAGCTAGTGATCCTAGCACTCCCATCTCTAATAGAAACCAAGAAGACAAAGGAAGCAAGAACAAAATTCAGCAACATGGTCTGCTCTCTTCTTTTCATCGGCGTGAATGTTGTCTTTCTCTGCCTACAGAGTCCTAACCATCTGCATTCAAGAATCCAAACGATTGTCACTCATGCTTTACATATAGTATACCAAATACATTGATGTAATCTACATTAAAATAACTTATTTCAAGGTAAATCTGCAGTATCCTGTTCCCATTCTCTCTCACTCGTTTATTTATTTTCACACTCTTTTATTTGGATCCGCTGAATATCAGATCTAAACGAGCAATCAATCAAAACATAAGCGAACAACTTGCATTCAAATGCCAAATCAATAATAAAACAGGCGAAGTTACACTTGCAGAAGGCTTTCCTAATTACCGTCTTGATTTTGAAAAGCGGTGGTTCGTGAAGATGAACCACACCCTCCACAACTAGTTATGATTAACCATAATCCTTTACTATTAAAACTAAGCGAGTGATTTATGACCTAATGGTAAAATTAGTATCCAAGACATGTTAAAGAGAGAGATTTACCTGTATCTGCAGAGAAGACAGCGACGGGAAGGCAAGCAGAAGAAACAAAGGGAAGAAGGGAGAGACGCAGAAGTGAATGATTTGTGATTGATTGAGTTTGAAGGGAAGGTTATGTAGAGGGTTGGTTGGTCCACACGATAACTAATGCATTTTCTCTGCGTTGTACTCTTCTCCTTCAACTCTCAATCATTTCATTTTAGTTTAATTTCTTGTTCGGTAATTATAGTTTAATAAAACTAGTACTGCTTTGTCCTCTTCTCCCTCAACTGTCAATCATTTCATTTCAGTTTAATTTCTTTTTTCGGTAATTATAGTTTAATAAAACTAGTAGTAGACTCATCCGTGTACCCACGGCTTATATATATATATATATATA
>Ga0214544_1006097_pt1 | contig 22638 bp, 18 predicted proteins | sample CNSS3metaG_FD_160074 | JGI IMG/M metagenome (GOLD analysis project Ga0214544, IMG submission 160074) | Root nodule microbial communities from cowpea collected in UCLA plant growth center, Los Angeles, California, USA - CNSS3 | ecosystem: Host-associated > Plants > Roots > Nodule | place: USA...
TATATATATATATATATATATATATATATATATATATATATATATATATATATATATATATATATAAAGGAATGAGTAGACATAATGTAGAATGAAATTCAGTATTTATGGTTTCTTTTGGATTAGAGGGGAGTAGAAAAGAAATAAAAAAAAAGAAGATAAATTACTGAAAAGTCAAGTTATTAGATTGAAGAAAAGAGTAAAAAGAATTTTTTTTTTTATGAAATCAAACTATTTTAAGATTTTGTATACTCTTACCTCAATGTTCGAGAAACTCCTGTATAACCTTTGAATTGACTAGAAGGGGTTGGGTGTCTACTATGATGCACTGATACAATATGTGTATATGTCATGTATCTAATATGTTGATACACTTATTTTTGAAAATAATAAAATGTGATACATGATGTATGCATATTGTTTAATGTACAATAATTCTTAAAAATATGGTACCTTTATTTTTCTTATCTCAATTTGGTCCCTATTTTGGAAAATTTGATGCAATTAAGTTCTTTCCATTCACGTTCTTGGACTCTTTTTAAAGTTTTTTTAAGTTTTTAAAATTTTTAAAATTTTAAAAAATTAAACAATTTGCAAAGTATCAAGCTGACATCGTACCACGTGACAATGATAGTGTGATGTGGTAGTGACAATGCCATGTGTCACTATTATGCCCGGTGTCATTTCCTCATTCTCAATTTGATTCTTGTGTTTTTATTTTGTCTCAATTTAATCCTAATTTTTTGTAAAAATTATGCAATTTCGTCCCTTCCCAAATTGAAACAAAAATTAATTTTATTTAAATGTTACACAAATTGATAGTGGCAAATTGTTTAATTTAAAAAAAAAGTAAAAAGAATTAAAAATTACAAAAAAATTACAAAAAAAGAAAAAAATTCAGAAATTGACATGTAGCACTCCTTTAACATTGTTACTACATCACTAATGGAAAACACTTGATTGCATCAAATTTTCCAAAATAAGAATCAAATTGAGATAAAAAAAAATAGAGGGAGCAAATCGATATTTTGTTACAAAAATGGAAACCAAAAGACATAATATTTAACCTATACCTTACTATTTGGACCTTTTTACCTAGTTGGGCTTAGTGTCTTTATTTGGCAAACACATTCTTATTTTAGAAATGTTTAGACATTGCAATAAATATTATATGGTAACATTAGATAGACATAGAAATAAATAAATAAATTATCATTGATTTGATTGATTAATGAAATATTTTTTATATTTATAGAAAAAATAATTTGTAAAATAATTTTTTGAAAATAACTTGGTCTATTTCGTTAAAATTATAAATTATATTTTAAATTAAAATAAAAAATTGTTATTATATGTTAATAAACATAAATTTATATTTCAAAATAATACAAAAAAATATTTTATAATATAAGGTAGGGGAAGTTAATCATTTAGAAGTTATTAGTTTTCTTAAAATATTAAGTCTTGCTTTTAAGATTTAATTTGGGGTATTCATAATTTTATCTTTTTGTAAATAGGTGAGAGGTGACAAATTTATATTAGAAAAATTATGGTAAAGAATAAAAAAATTGATTTTTTTTTTTTCAAGAGGAAGGCTTGTGATGAAAATGAAAAAAATACATCTACGTCATCTAACATTAAAAAACTTCATCAGAATCCAAAAATTGAAAAAAACGAAAAATAACTCTCTAAGATTCCTAAAGTTACATATAAATAATTTGAAAATGCTTCAGAATGTCATCCGGGGAAGCGTCTTCAAATTTGGTAATACATATAAGGTAACTTTTTTTAATATATTATTGTTGATGATAAACTTTATGTTACTCTTACATATATATTATTGTCATATTGTTTGGATTCTATTACCATGAGTGCTTATTTTGAATAGAAAAAATAATCTAAAGAAATGAATTTTTTTAGTTAAAAAAATAATTTATATATAACAAATATAATTTTGTCCCTAAAATTTTTGTTCAAGTTCCATCACCAGTTAAAACATGTATTTGTTTTTGTGAGATGAAAATGTATGAGATGAGAAGTTGAGTAGAGTCACAAGACAACTTATGTCACAATCTATTAAAAGGTATTAGAGGTTGAGTAGAGTTGAAGCTTATGCCATAATCTACTGAAAGTATGAGTGAACAAAATTAAGGTTTATGATATAAACTACTCAAAGATTTATAGGACTGAGTTGAGACATTATACTTTACTCAAAATGTGAATATTTCAAAATATGTTTATCCTTTTAAAAAAATTAGACTATTTGTTAACAAATATTGAATGTTTTTATACATAAAAAAATTACAAAATTATAACAATATTTAAATATAAATTTAATAACTTTTTTTACTACTATGTCGTTTTTAATTTTGTTACATTATTTTAGATGTCTTTTAATATATTTTTTTAGAAATAAGTTAATGTAATTTTTTTCTCTCAGATTCATAATGATAATATTTGTAGTGACACATGATATTAGTTATTTATCTGGCGTGTCAACTTCTTTAATAAATTATCATCAATCTAACTAAAAAATTATGTTATACTTAAATTTTAAGAAAATAGGGCAAACTAAAAATATTGAAAAATAACAAATAAATTCAAATAAATTAAAAGAATCATCATAATAACAAATTTAAAACTTACTAACCTTATGATTTTTTATAATTTTCAAGATTCACATAATTAACATTATGAGTTTTTTTTATAACTTTTATTCCTTTTGTTGTCAATTGAACAACTTTTTTTATATATAAAATTAGTTAGATATCACCATGGATCATGACATCTCAATTAGATTAATATTTTAATTAAATTAACATTTCAAAATATACCAGTAATTTATCATTTCATAAAAAAATATTGTTAAAAAAATAATAATAACAAAAAGTAAATGAAGACCAAACTAAACCAAACTCATGTATAACAAATAGATAGCAAACTTTCCTTAAAAGAAACTTAATAAATTTAAAGATACAAAGTTTATCATTGAACAACTTTAAATCGATGGTTTTATATGCTTTAGGTTCCCAAAATACATTTCATTTCATTTCAACTAGTTATATTAATTTTTAAATTCTAATAATCAAGGTATTCTCTATTTGTATGAATAAAAAAAATTAAATGATCACATTAAAGACTCACGAGATACTTTTGCAGAAAAAACAAATTTCAACTACCAAGATTTTGGTAATTTAAAAATGAGAAACACGCATGTTTTTGCCAAAATAAAACTTGCTTGTTGTGACATCCCACCACGTTGTTTCTCGACCAAGCGGGTAAAAAACATTACGAGGAACTTTTATTATTAATACATTTTAAAAATACTTGATAGGGTTAATTTTCTATTTCTATTTCTTTTTCTTTTCCTTTTATTTCTTTTATTAAATTTGGTTCAATAATTGACTTTCTAAATTTTAAAAATAACATAATGGGGCTTTTAGTTTGTTAAAATTTATTTAATTAGTTATAAATTACATGACCTTGAAATTAAAATTGTTAAATTTATTTATTATTGATTTAACTATTAATTGGATGAAAAATAGTGAATCTTGATGGAACTTTTAATAAATAGTAAAATTAATAAATAATGAGGTAAAAAGTGATTAAGACTATTTTTAATGTATCCTTAATAAAATAAATAACCAATTCGATCATTAAATTTGTCAAACACTGGCTAATTTAGCCTTTTATAAATAAATATTTATTTTAGTTCATAAATGTGAAAAAAGACATATAGTTAAATTATACTGGTAGTTTTTTTAAGGGTGACGACATGGATGAATGAGATAAATTTTATATTAGATTATAAATAAAAAACTCTATTACTCTATTTTGATAGGTTAATAATTTAATAAAATATCTTATCCATTAATAAAAATATATAATCCATTTATTAAATTTTTTATGGATTAAATCAATTCATTAAAAGTTTAAAAAAAAAATTCGAAAGCAAATTTTGTAAAACAAATTAAAAAAATAACTTTTGGAAATATTTTATAAGGTAAGCTTAAGAACAATTTAACTATGAAAAATTTGGTTAGATTGATCATCTATAAATAAAGGGGATAGATTTGATTTAATTTGATAAGATCCATCATTTTATACTTTTTAGTTGACGAATTTACTCCTGGACGGAGAAATAAATGAAGGAAAAATAAAGAAATTATTTTTGTCACTTTTAGATGTTTTAGTCTATTTTAACATTAAAAATTACTTTTAAATACCAATTTAGTCTCTAAATATGACATTAACATTATTATTCTATCATTTACGGTAATATTTAAAACTAATCTGAAACTTTTACACCGTCAAAGATTAAATTAGATTTTTCATTCTTTCAAACATTAAATTAGTACACATTCATCATGTTAATCATTTACTCTATTTAATAATCAGCTAAAATTTATTAAAAATGTAAAATCTAATAGAGTAACAATCAAATAAAAAGTAAATTTATAAAAAATATTATAAAAATGTGTTAAAAAATGTGACATTTCACTTAGATTAAAACCTTCTGCATCTGCATATAGCAATAAAGTCACAATCGCGTGTACCCCACGTAAATTCTCACCGAAACAGGAATGAAAGGATCTTTTTGTTCTCTGCGGTCAGCTCATCGTGTAACCTCATCTTTCACCATTCATTTTCAGGTCCCACAATCTTCTAACTTTCACGGTACAGATCTTCTCACTCAACCTTCCTTATTCGCCTCTTATATATAAATATCCTTCACAGATAGCTTTTCTTTTTCAGTTGGCCAAATCTGAAGAAGCAACATTAGCAGCCGAAGCTAAAGCTCAATCCCTTGAGTTAGTGCCGGATTGTTAGATTCGATTCGAATTCTCGACAAACTCATCGATCCCTCAATCTGGGGTGAACAGGTAGAATCCCAAGATTTGATAGTGAGTTTCTTAAAGTTCGTTCTTTTCATGAATTATGAATTATGGAGGATTGGTATTGTGATTCTTTTTGGGATTTGAGTTATTGATCTACAATGGTGTTTGAGTTGGATGCAGATCGAGGGCGTGGTCTATTCTATTTGAGTTGAGTTTCTGATCAAGGATCTCATTCTCTGGAGCAAAAAGCGGGAAAATTCTAGGTGAGGTTATTGATTGTGCTTTTTTGTTTTATTTATTTATAATGCTTGTTTTTCTTTTTGGTCTTGTGTTGATTACCATTTTGTTATGATTGGATTGGATCTTATGGATTCAGAAGTGATTATTGAATATTTAATGACCTAGCGTTATTTCTTGTTGGATCTTATGGTGTGGTTATTTAGTTTAGCAATTGTATTTTCTTAACTGCTTTATTGAGGTAGATAAGTTTCATCTGGGTGCGACAATTATTAGATGTTATTCCCTTATGCAAGTGTATTGTGCTGATCTACGAAAGCTCTTTGATTTTTGTTAATACATGTAACCCTGATTAGCCATTTAGTTTTAGCGTATTAAAGAGTTCTTTGAAACTGCGTTTTGCTTTGCTATTGTTATGAAAGCGTTTCTGCGTAAGTGTAGTTTTTTCTTTTCTTATTTAGGGATCATTCCTTCATTGTTTGTTTTGTTATATTTCCTTCTTTCTTTTTGAGTATGAATGAATTTGATCATCTAATATGGAGGATAAAGTCAAATTGTACTGTCGGCTGCATGGGAATATAAACTTTATCATGCGTATATGCAGCATCCTGTTCTGTTTTGCTTTCTTTATGACTTACAACTGTGGAAGCTATAGCTTATTGTATAAGTTGGATATGCAGCTTGTTCTTCTGTTTTCCTAAAATATGTGGAGATTTAAGCCATTCGGCCACAAAGAACAGACTGGTCTTGAAGGCCGCACTGTAGATGTTGGCAATCTTAAAATAAACATTGTTAAGGCCATTGCGGAAGGAGGGTTCTCCTGTGTCTACCTAGCTCGTGATGCTGTACATATGTCAAAGCAATATGCCTTGAAGCACATAATATGCAATGATGAGGAATCACTTGGATTGGTAAAGAAGGAGATATCTGTGCTTAAGATGCTGGTAGGACATCCCAATGTTGTCACACTTCATGCACATTCCATCTTTGATATGGGGAGGACGAAGGAGGCATTCCTTGTGATGGAATTTTGTGAGAGGTCTCTGGTCAATGTGCTGGAGAACCGCGGAGCTGGTTATTTTGATGAGAAACAGGTTCTTTTGATCTTCAGGGATATCTGTAATGCAGTTTTTGCTATGCATTGCCTGTCCCCACCTATTGCACACCGGTAAACAACTCCAGCTAAAAGATTTAATGAGTGTCAAAACTTGTGATGTTTCTCTTTATATTCTTCTAAGTTGTTTATTTATTTATTTATTTGTTTGCATTCAATCATTTGAAACATGTAAAGCTTTCAGTTCGTATTCTGTTTTTTCTTTTTTTTTCTAAATTTCATATTTGTGTTTCTTTCTTTTTCTATTACGAAACTCTGGTGTTGTGTGTCTCTCCCCACGAGTGACTTCTTCAGCATCATTGTTTGCTAATTAGTTTTTCATTTTAATGTGCTAGATAGTATGCCCCATAGCCCCGACGCTTCATGATATATTTACGGACAATGAAATGACTTTTACATCTTTAGACACAAATGTTGTCTTTATTTTCTGTTTTATTAAAATCGTAACTTAATCACATGTGATTTATATGTTTATTTCAACCATTCTATTTCGTGAGACTGACTTTTGTCTTCTTGTTCATAACATCATTCAAAAAGTTTGGCAAATCTAATGGAAGCATACGTGGTGCTTTTTTTTTTTAATTTTTTTTTATCATTAATAAACTGCTTTTAATTTTCCTATGTTTCCTAGAGACTTGAAAGCGGAGAATCTTTTATTAAGTTCAGATGGCTTATGGAAGTTATGTGATTTTGGAAGCACTTCCACTAATCACAAACGTTTTGAAAAGCCAGAAGAAATGGGGATCGAGGAAGACAATATCAGGAAGTATACAACTCCAGCCTACAGGGCCCCTGAGGTAATTTAAGATCTGTCTTCACTAGATAAAGTTAGGATACAACTGAAGGTTGTGGTGACAGTTCCATATGCCTAGGTTCTATCCTTGGATTGGCCATGTGGTGGACACTAGACGAGTTTGATCTTGGTTCTTTCTGGGGTTAAGTGTGTACCCATTTCCCTCGACAACATTGCTAATGGTTAGGTGTAGGTTTGCATGTGTTGTTATGAGTGATACTCAAATGTTTTAGTTTTTGTTGTAACCAAAAATTAATTGTCAAGTGATACAAATGTTCATTTTGTTTTTGTGAATTTTAGATGTGGGATCTGTTCCTGAGAGAGGTCATTAATGAGAAGGTAGACATATGGGTAAGTCATGCATGGCTAAAACTTGTCGTTTTCAATATATTATTTGCCAAATTATTTTATGCTAATTGAGGAATAATACTTCTGGTTGAATATTTAGGCTCTTGGATGTCTTCTTTTCCGCATATGCTACTTCAAAAGTGCATTTGATGGGGAATCAAAGCTTCAAGTCTTAAATGGCAACTACCGTATTCCCGATTTACCAAAATACAGTTCATCTATCACGGACTTGATAAGAGACATGCTCCAAGCTAGACCAGATGACAGACCAGATATCACGCAGGCAAGCGCTTTGCTTGATTGGCCATTCTTCTCCATCAGTTTAGGTTGGTCATAGATCATCCATCAATAGCATTCATAGGTACTAGAATTAGGGCAATCAATCGCTGACCTTGGATTTTCTACCATGGTGGCAGGTCTGGTTTCGTGTTAACGAGCAACTGCCCATTAATCTACAGAAGTCATTACCTGACAGGCCACCTGAATCACCCTCTCCCAACAATCATGAAGGTTATAATGTTACCCTTGATGAATTAGAGGCAAAAATGTCTTTGCAGAAGATTGGAGTGGTACATACAATTTTCCGCCTTAATGTTTACTTAGAAAACTGATTTGTTTCTAAATTTTTGTAGGTATGCCCTCAAACAGATCACCTCCAATGCCTCGTAGGAACCCACCTCCTCCACCTTCATCCGGAGAACCCAAAACTACACCACAGCCATCCCTTGCTTCTAGGGGAGGGAGCAGTGGGGGGCAGCTTGGTGCTTTCTGGTCCAGTCAGCACGCAAAGGATCCACTTGTCACTGAGGACAAGAGCAAGCCAATTTTTGATGAAGAACCATCTAGTCACCATATGCCACTGAAACATGATAGACTTCGTCCTGAAAATGAACAATTAGCCAAAAATGTTAGTACTAGCAAAGTGGTTAATGCACAAACTCATACTGTGAAAAGCAGTACACATGGAAAATTAAACAAGCCTGATGCCAAACCCTCTAAGGATTTTGAAATAAACTTATTCCATGATAAAGATCGTATGGAGAATACAGCTAACTTTCAAAACCAGGCTTTTAACACTTTTGTTGCTGAATTCGATACCAATAAGCTCAACACTGGACTTAATAACAAATCCGAAAGGGAACAAGCATTAGAGGTTGAAGTGGAGAAACTCAAAGAACAGCTGAAGGAAGCTAACGTGGAAAAAGCTGAAATAACATCAAAGTTTGAAAAGCTTTCTGCTATCTGCAGATCCCAAAGGCAAGAATTGCAGGATCTCAAGCAAGCACTGGCAAGTCGGACTCCTTCACCAAGTAGAGAAGGTTTGAAAACCTCTCCTGCAATTACATCATCTGCACCTATGGTAATAAAAGTTTGTTGTTTTCCTCTCAAATAATTTTTCTTGCTGATTTTGTTCTACATTGTGTTCGTGGTATATATGCTTATAAGTTTTACACTGCGACAGCAGGATAGAACTGAATGGAAAACTCCCAGTTCAGAACCTAAGTCATGGCAAGCTTTTCCTGAGGAACCCCAACAACAAAAGTCCCTTTCAACAGGAAATACTACCAAATCAGTCAGGTCAAATAATGGCCGGCAGAACAAGCAACCTGTTCCACTGGCTACTAATTTTGATTCATGGGGTTTTGGAACTGATAGCTTCAGTGCTGTACCTACTGGCAGCTCACAGATGCAAAGACCTAGCAGTGCCGGAGGTAAGTCTCAGGGTTTTGATGAGGCAAAGGCCTTTGAGAGCAAACCAACTTCTCAACCAGCTGGTTGGGCTGGTTTTTAACCGTGGGAAAAGTTCTAAAGGATCTATACTGTGTGATTGCACCGAGACTTTTTTTTTTTGGTCTACACTGAGAAGTAAAATGAATGCAAACCATTATATATTCTGTATTTTAAATTGATGCGGTCGAGTTTGTTTTTTTTTTTTTTTTTTTTTTTTTTTTTTGTGTGTGGATCATGCTTCGAAATGGTACGTTTTTCTTTGGACTAAAGCCATTCTCGGGTGACGGTATTCATTTCCAGTTTGCAAGATTGCTGCATTACTGTTTATTCTGTGTTATTCGGCCAGGGTCTGATTGGACCAGCGCCCTCTTTACCCAACCCATTCAGACTCCAGAGCTTGAATTTAAAGCTTTGTGCTACAAATTTGAACGAGTGGTTGCACTGCACAAATGCTACGTTGACGTATTCTCAAACGTTAGAGATTCGTATTTCTACTACATGGATAAATTGTAATTATAGTTTTTTAATTTAACTTATTACAGGTTTGTGGTTACTACTGACACGGATAAGATATAGTGTTTCTCTTTATGCTTTCAAAAAGAAAAACCAAAAGCTATTATAACATAATGCTTTTAGTTGTCAATTATGGGTTGCGAACTCGCGAAAAAGTAAGAATAACCGACACAAGGTAACTTGCAAACAAGGGACATTGTTTAGAGGGATATTTTTCTCACCCTTTATTAGGGATGTTAACGGGTGGGTAGTAGTTTTTTCGTACTCTAAGTGCTGGATAAATATATGTTCTGTATTCATATCTATATGTGTTGGATATCCGTTATGTCAATATTTGTAAAATTTTTTAATATCCACGGATATTTATGGATATTTGTATAAATATTTATGTCAATATTTATAAAAAAATAAAAATAAATATTTAATAACATATTTTAATTATGTTTTTTTATTTTTTTAAATTTAAATTAGAGTATAGCGGGTACAAATATCTATGGGTATGAATATTATGATATTTGTATATGTTCTGTTAATATACGGGTAGCAAAAATATTGGTACCTTTTATCCGCAGATATTTATTTACAATATCAATTTTCTATTCGTTTCGGGTCTTATCCAGAGATATATGCTGATACGGAGTTTTTTATATCCCTACGATTTCCATTCTTACAGATGAAAACAAAACAACTTATCAATACATCCGAGTGTTTTAACTCCATTGACTTCTTAAGAGCAACTCAAGTTGCTTTGTCAATTTGGTTCCTGTTCTAACTCAAACTAGGTGTAAAAGGGAATGGAAAGTGTTAGACAAACACTCATTTTATGTAAATGTAAATACCCTTCCAATGCCATTTAAGAATTGATATTTTAGTTGAGTCACTGTCTCATTTACGTTGTTCTGTTTTCTTTAACTTCTCTTGAAATTAGAGATGAACACGAATTGGATTTTTAGATATTTGATTCTCATCCAATCTGAATCCAAATATGTGGATTTGATTGTTGATACTGATCTACCTTTTGTAAAAAAATAATTTACATAATTTAAAATTTAGATTCAAATAGATCAATTGAAAATCTAGATCCATTTTAAAATCCTTTTTTAATAAATCTTAAATATTATAATTATAATTTACATTTATATTTTAATAATAAAATAACTATTTCATCTGATACATAAATATTTTAAAAAAAATTTAAATAATATATAAAATAATAAAAAAATTAATAATATTATAAATGTATAATATTTCCATTCACATCAGTTATTATCCCTAAAATTTATAGATAATTGATGCTGCAATGATTCTAATAGAAAGAGCACATGATTGGATTGAAACAGAACATTATGCTTGATCTTCACCAAAGTAATTACTAATAATTAAAGAATAAATTCTATTTTCTTCTTGGTAAGATTTTGCAGTAATAATTCAGTCCAAGAGAAATTATCACATTTTTTTCTTCTTAAATACCACTTCTTGAACATCAGAATTGGTAGTGCATTTATCCAGAAGCTAACAAGTAAAAAGAAGAACAACTTGATTTTATACTTTGCTAACCAAAATGAAAGCTCTTATGAGAAGAAAACAGAGAATCTTAATACTGAAATACATAGGAAAAACAGACAATTAAAACTTCATTCAAGTAAAGAAGAAGAAACAACCATAACAATCACAATAAGTAAAATTTGAACTTTGGGTGCACTAAATTTTTAACTGTGATGAATTGAAAAGTGAACACTTTAAATTCTCGGTACAAAAAATCCGAGTCTCATCTTAAGTACAAAGAGCTCCCACTAGTTATGTATGCCACAATGTTCCTATCAAAATATCAACAACTTTATTTTTATCTAGTCCATTTTGTAAAACCCAAAAAATGGATTAAAAACGCACCAAGAAAGCTATATCTTCTTGAAAAAGGGCATGAGATTGAGCTTTAACTCAACGAAATCATGTTTTGGTCAACATCTTATTGAGAAACTAATCCTATAATAAATGAAAAGATTATCATTATTTAACACATATTTAATTGTAATATTATTATATAATTGAAACATTAATATACCTCGTTCAACAACACATTGAAGCTCTTCAAAATCATAGTCCAACAATGATGGTAAAGGTATGTCTTTTAACCAATCTTGTATACATATAAGTGCATTCACCTTTTGATATGATAAAGAACTACGATATGGATCAAGCACTCTTCCTCCTGTGCTAAATGCAGACTCAGATGCAACCGTAGAAACATGCATGGCTAATAACTCTCGAGCTATGTTTTAAAGAATTGGAAATCTACATGAATTAATTTTCCACCAATCAAGAATGTTCAAATTTGCACTTGTATCAAGCTCTTCCTCTAAATACTTTTGAAGCTTAGATTTGTTTGAAGAGGTTAATCCTGTTGTTTTCACAAATTTGTTCCTTCCATATGGATAACTAGGGATCTCTACATATGTTTGTTGTGTGCCATTTTTAGCTCTGTTTTGACTTTTATATTCATTAAACAACAAATTTGAAGAAATGCCCAATTTTGACTTTAATGCCCATCCATCATTTGTCTTTTCAGGATCAGAAAATTGATCAGTTGTCCAATTCATATAACTCATTTTGTATCTAGGTTCGAAGACAACAATAATCAACAACATATTGAATTTGTTAGGTTCACCCCAATATTTGCCATTTTTTTTTTCATTTTTTCAGCCATCTTATATGTAGCACTGCTTGTACTATTGGACTTAAACAAATAATTGATTCCATTCCAAATTCCTACTACCTCTAACATGTACATATTACTAGTAACATAGGAGTTACCAGAGATGCACAAAGTAGCTTCTAAAAAAATGCTAAAAAAGGTAGAATAGATTCAACATATTCCCAATCTTCATAAGAACGCAATCCAATCCCCTTTCCTAACTATTAGCATACTTTGTATCATGAAACTCAAGTTGATCAAATGCCTTTTTATGCTTCAAAGTAGCATCTAACATCAAATAGGTTGAATTCCACCTTGTTTCAACATCCAAGCAAATATGACCCTTATATTCAATATTTTATCTTTCAACACACTCTTTGAATTTCATAAATCTAGAAGGAGATGATCTAATATATTTCACTACAACACGAATTCTTAAAACAGAATTATCAATCTCTTTTAGCCCACTTACTCACAATTAAGTTTAAAATATGTGCACAACAATAGTTTTCTCATCAAGTGTTGAACTTCCGTATCATTTGATGTAGCATTATCTATTGTCAAGGTCAAAACACGACTCAAACCCCATTCATGCAAGCATGACTCAACAAATTTAGCCATGACCTCTCTAGTATGACTTGTTATACTTGACGAAAATTCAAAATCTTTTTATGCAAATTCCAATCATTATCGATGAAGTGGAATGTCAAACACATTTAACTTTGATTTTTAAGTGAAGTCTAGTGAGACGAACTCTTTGACAATGTTGAGAAAGAAAATTCTTCGAATATTCCTTCTTTGCATTCCATAATGTTACAATATTACGTGATAAGGTATAGTGTGATGGGATCTTAAATCTTGGTTACAAAGCATTTGAATTTAAAAGTAGCATGCTCTACAAACAGAAAGGGGAGTTCAGATTCCATAAACATTTTTACTAGTTCTTCTTGAAAAAGTTCTTGGTCAAATCTATCATAAGAAGGAGAGTTAATGTTCCCATCAATTGTTGAAGATGCACTAGGTTTTTGCCTCTTGTTTACTTCTTTATTGGGGTTATTTGGATATCTCAACACATGATTACACATTGAAGTTGTTCCTTTCTCATATCGAATAATGACATTACAATACTTGCATTGAGCACTCTTATCCAATTTAGGTTCTAGTTGAATGAAATGATTCCAAGCTTGCAATCGATTTTTTTGTTCGTCATGAGAAAGGGGTCTCACATTTGTAGAGCCACTGACAATTGGTGGGGTAGAAAGTGCAGGCTCAATTGGTTTTGAGACAGAACAATTATCTTCTTCACGCACTATTGGTTTTTGAGATGTTACTTTTCATTCTACAATTAACGATAAAGGGTAAGAAAAGAAACTAGAAAAGGAAAACAACCAACAACATAACATGACATAGAAAAAATTATCAATAGAAGCATATAATTATTCATGCACTACAAAATCTTAACAGGATTGGAAAGAATGTTCTTGCTCACAAAAATACAAAATGTAGGAGTTGCTATAATACAAGTGTACTTTCGCCCTAGTGCTAGTATATCACTGACATTAGTTTTATCTATGAAATTATTAAACTTGTCTAATAGGTTGTGCTCTTCTCCATTAAACGGAACACCTTTAGCAATCTCCCAATCCCACAGCCTACTCTCCTCTAATTTTAGAAAACCTCAAGCATTTGATAATTGCAGTTGGAAAGACGCAACTTATGTAACACTACTGTAACATCCTATTTTATGACCACTAACGTAATCTTGAAATTAATTACAACTCTTAATAATTATGCGATCATATAACTAATTTATAACCACTAAAAGTCATCCAAGTGACATGACAAACGTTGGAGCAACTATATAAACGGAAGAAACAAGAAAAACATCAATTTCTTTTTCTTATTTTAGTTTTATAAAAATCTTCATGAAGAAATTTTATTAGTCTCACTGCTTATTTATACGGGAAATGTCATCTAAATAGAGAAATCTATTGAAACTAGAGAAAATAAATATAAAAAGCATGGCAAAAAATAAGTAAAATGATTAAGATATTATAAGAAGAGAATTAAAAGTTGGAAGATAAAAGATAAGTAGTTTAATTAGATTATTCAAGACACATGAATAGTTCTTACCTTGTACCTTAATTTTCAAAGTTATGTTTGTGTAACTATTTGTAGATTATTTTAGTACATGTGAAAATTGTAACTTAAATGTTAATAATTAGTGAGACATAAATATAGTTATTAATTTAGTATTCATATTAGATGTTAACGACCTTCTATCTTTCTCTTTAGCCATATGTAACGTAAGGGTTAAAGCTTCTTTTTGAAAATCATTTTTGAACATTAAATATACATGAATTTTGTAATAGAACTTTGAGAATTTTGAAGGTGTGTACTCTCTTTTTTATTCTTAAAAAACGTTTTTAAGTAATAAATATTCTTTATACTTATCTGTTGGGATTCTTTCACAAAGGTAAGCTTGCTGCTAATCCTTTATTTTTTTGAATTTATTCTTGTTTCTACCTTGTAGTTTTATATGTTAGTTATGGATTTTTTTTTGTATCATGCTTCCATCATTCAAAATTTTTATGGAATTTGACTTCTTCAATACCTCTTGAATTGATTAAGATCCTTTCATGCTATAAGAATAAGATCACTAAAAAAAATTAAATGTTAATAATTATTTTGGTGTACTTAGGGTTTATTTGGATCCTTTTCAAGATTAATATAAGGTAGTTGTATGATTTTTCAATGTAAAAGAAATCACAGCCTATTAGAACAAAAATTAAAGAAATAAGAGTTCCAGTTTCCAAACCATTTTTAAAATGTAAATTGACAATTTATCTCTTATTCAAATGTTTCATAAAATTGTGTCATTTTTTTAATTCGAATCTGTGTTTAAAAATACCGAATATGTTCTATTTTGAAGAGACTAATTATGTTTTTGATGGCTCATGTAAAAAATATATATTTAGTTTATAGACTTATTGTTCAATTTCTAATTGAAATATAAATATAAATTAACTTTCGTAAATATTTCTTCAATAACACAAGAGAATTTAATGCAGTATATATTTATATTTTATATAATATATTTATATTTTATATAATAAATTCTGAAGAAAATTAATTCAAAAGTCATAATTATTAATTTTGTATTATATTAGAAATTTAGACATCATCACTTTAAATACAGTGTAAAAATATAAATTTAATATATTATCCATAAAGCAAAATAGATCGCCTTAAAGAACTTTAATAGAATAAGGATAAAGGATTCATTACAAAAAGATGTCTCTTTAGTAACTAATTTGAGTGACCAAAAATTGTTAGTTACTATAATAATCAATTTAAATACAAATTTATAAAATTAAAAATTATTGGTTACTAAAATAATCACTATTATAAATAAAAAATTATAATTGATCACTAAATTGATCACTAATTAATTAGAGACTAATTTAGTAACTAAGTCATTTTGGTAGCCAAAATCTAGGTAGCTAATTTTTAGTAACCAATTTTTTTTTGTACCCAAAACCATGGTAACTAATTTTAAAAATCAATTTAGTGACCAATTATAATTTTTTATTCATAATAGCAACTATTTTAGTAACTAATAATGTTTTGGTATCTAAATAAGTCAATATAGTGACTAACAACTTTTGATCACTAAAATTGGTTACTAATAAGACATTTTCTTGTAATGATTAAAAATATTTTTATTAGTGATAACATGAGAAAATTTTGATTCACTTCTTCCGATTTTTGTATCATTCGTAAAGTATTTCAAATTTTATTTCTCTATCATAGTGACTCTGGTTAACAATTTATATTAAAAACAATCATGTATATTCTAAAAACAATGACTACATTTTTCATATCATGAACAAAATAAAATTTCCCATGCATAACACCAAATTGAACAGTAAACTGAAATGCAAAATAGCAGTTGATTAAGCTTATAAACTCATTTATTCAACCTAGAACTATGTTTCACTGAACAAGTGAGATTATATCTTGGTGCAATCAGTGGGCTTAAAGGACACAGTTTTCCTCAGCAAATCATATCCAACTAAGTAGTTCATCTGTGCTAAGTTACCAAAGATGGAACCACTTTCCACTGGGGCAAAAGCAAAGCACAAAACATCATCAGACACACTAACAAAAGTGTTCAGAGAATCCAACACAACGTCTGCACCACTAAAATGTGCAACAATAGGTGGAGCCTTAACGGCATTATGTCCTCGAGAATTGTAGCAAAGGCTTAGAATTTGGTCTGTTATATTCACACGTTCTAGGTTGATGTTAGCAGCCACTTCTGACTCTAATTTCGCATAAAATTTTTCTGGCAAAATGGTGAGAGTTGTTCCTGAGTCGATTATAATGTTACCATTTTCATCATTTGAGGCTGAATCATCCACAAACTCAATCCTTTTGGACCCCACACTCATGCCCTCCAATTTAAGGTAATAGAAAGTATCAACAGAACCAGGTATGATTGGTGTAGAAACTGTTCCAGGGCCATCCACAACAGCATTTTCTCCAAAATTTAACTTACTCGAGCTTTTGGGGTGAAACAATGGCACTAAGCAATAGGAGAATTTGAAGTCAATTGAAGGACCTATCTGGGAGACAAGTGAGACATGACCACCTCCTAAACCAACTATGCCAGAACCTTCGGTGTCAAATGTACCAGCATTGTTCACACCACAACCAATGGGAATACTGGGAAATGCAACTGGGGAATCTAATAAGAAACATCAAAAACAAACCAACGAACATTAAATAACAAAAGACATCAAAACAAATGAACATTCGGAAAACATTAACTGATGACAAACTAAAAGTGTTTGTGTGTGTAATGGTTGGCATCACAAAACATGAAATGACCTAAAAGGTACATTTTGATTACCTGTAGTAGAACCCAAAGTGAGTGTGTCAAAGGCAAGATTTCCTTGTGAATGAGATCCATCGCCATATGAGACAGTATATTGGCAATTGGGTTGAGCATCAGAGAGGCAATAAGTCTGACCTAGAGTCTGACAAACCGTAGAATAGCAAGAGACAGGTTCGTAGGTTTTGGATTTGGAAGGGTCAAACAATGGACTGGTTTGGTTGTAACACTGTTCACAAGGCTTGCACTGAGACCAAATGAGGTCACTCCCGGTGTCAGCAATGCCCATCACTTCAAACGGTGGAGTTCCGATGGAGTATTTCACAAGGTACTCTCCCTGGTTGGAGATTATCACAGACTGGGGTGTGTTTTTGGTAGCTTTTGGTTTTGCATAGAAGTGATTAACACGGTCCAGAGAACGGTGGAAAGAGGTGTTGAGTTTCTGAAAAAGGGTTTTGGTGGGGTTGTAGAATGGAGATTTTGGAGAGTCTCTGTGAATCAGTTCAACACTGAAACCTCCTTTGAGTGGCTCAGTGAGAGACCTGGCATAACAGCAAGTGGTTGAGAATTTGAACAAGAGGAAGAAGATGAACAAAATGCAGGACTGAAGGGCCATGTTGTGAGATGAATGCAGCTGTATGGATGGATTTAGAAGAACACTGTATATATAGAGGTTCTTTCTGGAGAGTATTGATTGTAGAAGAACCCTTTTGAATTCCATTGAACTGTTATAATTGAATGAAAACAATGGTTTTTATTCCATGCATGGATGTTACAAAATGAAAATTGAAGATTTTTGTCCTGTTGTTAAATTTGCATGGCTCAGGATCACAGTTCATAATATGTGGAATAATTTACAGTACCCTTTGATCTTTCCGATTCACTCACTTGGAGCACTGTCATTTAATTCTTATTTAAGGTTCTAGGTGTGACTTAGAGAAAAGAAAAAAAGAAAAAGAAAGGTCGTAGATTTAATATCCTAATTAACCGTTTGAAGAAATTAATAAGGTTCTTCATTTTCGTCTCAACTTCTTATAAGTTCATAATTTAGTCTAAGAAGAAAAAAACTGAAATGAAAGCAACTCTTGAAAATTTAGCCGAACTATTTTAAGGTTTAAGATGTCTTTGTTCCAATGAATTTGAGATAGAGTGACTAGATGGATTAAATGAAGTTACAAATAAAAAAAAATGAAGAGATTAAAAATAAAATTTGTGAATTATTTGATAAATACAATAAATAAAATATAATAATAATAATAATAATTATTATTATTTTTATCATCATTGTTTCTTTATTATAATTATTGTTATTATTATTAATAAATAATAATAATTATCATTAATAATTAATAATTATTATTATTATTTTTTCCAATATTTTTTATTTAAAAATTATTATTATTATCATTATCATTATTAATATTATATTTCATGATTGAAGAAGGAATTAAAAAAAAACTGAAAAACATTTACGCGATCTATGCTAAGTTGTATTTTTTCTTTGATTCCTTAGGTTCATGTAAGATGAGGTTCAACTCTCCTCCTTAGTATTCATCTTCACAAATCAGTGTAAATAGGTAAAAGCAAACAATCAAATCACTTGTTCACAACGTCTCACAAATAGAGTTGTGTTCAGAAGATACGAGGACTAGATAAAATTTTCATTTTAATATTATTTTACTATAACTTCTCATTTTTATTTTATTTATCTAATATTTTGAAGTAATTTGTTAATTAATATTTAATAATCAAGTCGTTTCAGTTCATTCTATTCTGGACCATTCAAATACTGATTTATAATATACAGTTTATATCAAATTGAATATGAATGTTCTAATTTTAAAATTTTCACATAAAAATAAAAATAGTTGCAAGTATTGTGAACAATATTCTGTGAATTAAAACAATTTATTTTAATACGTTTAATATTTCTGTAAGATATAGTAATTTCTTTTCTTATTTTCTTCCCCTAACTCTAATTCAGGGAAAAAAAATGTCAAGATCCATAATATTTAATCAATAATTATGTATACATATTTTTGAATTTCAAAATTTTAGTAATAAATTAATTGTGAATGACAAATTAGAATTTACTGTCTAATATAAGTTAAAAATATAACATTTTTACAGGTGATATATATATATATATATATATATATATATATATATATATATATATATATATATATATATTAATTCAAAACTAAGGTGATGAGAGAGTACTTAGAAATCTCTTACAGAACCTCAAGTATTTGATATGTGGTTGGGAAGACGCAACTTATGGTTGGAATAAAATTAATCTAACATCTTTCTTTATGCAGAATCAAGGTCTATTGAAAATGGTGAAAATAAATATGAAAAAGTGTATGAAAAGAAAAAACAAAAAACATTACCTGTAAGAGAGATTAAGAAAAGAAAAACAGTAAGGTCTGGAAGACGAATAAAGTAGTTAGTTTTAGATGGTTTAAGACACATGAATAGGTTTTAACTTTCATGTTATCTGCAAAGTCATACATGCTTGTAACTACTTATACATTACTTTAGAACATGAAAAAGTTGTAACTGTTTTTTTTTTTTTTTTTTTTTTCAATATGAAAGTTATAACTTATGTTAGCTAGACATAACTATAGTCATTAGTTTAATACTAATATTAGATATTATTTAATTATTTAAGTAACTTTTGTAACCGTCCTTCTTCCTCTTTTTGCCATGTCACGTAAACTATACATAAGGGTCCAATTTCTTATAAAATTATTTTCAACCTTAATACATATAAATTTTTGTAAGAGAATTTTGGATTTGAAAGTTTGTATTATCTTCTTTTGATTCTTACAAAGTTTTTCCAAATAATAAATCCTTTGTTACACTTACTCTGTGAGATGTCTTTTATAAAAAAGGGCATGCCCTTCATTCATATATATATATATATATATATATATATATATATATATATATTATTTTTTATTTCTTTTAATTATTTGGTTTGTTATGAAATTCATTCACATCTCTAATATATTTTTTATCTTATCATAATCTTTATGTAATCATGTTAAAATGATGTATATAAATTAAAAAAATTTTATTTTTAATATTTGAATATTTCTATTATTTTTTAATATTTTTATTTATTGTATATTTTCCTTTCACATGAGAATGTTTAATACTCTCAATTTAAGTATTTGATAACATAAATCTTTCATTTACTAGGTAATATAAAAAAATTTACTTATTATTATTAATTTTTGTTTCATTTGAAGAACTCTTTTGTTTCGCTACAACAATTTTTCTAATTTCTCAATCATTGAGTATATATGTTGATATTTGAAAAGTTTTCTTAAATCTCTAAGATATTTTTCATCTTATCATACCCTTAATTATACATTTGTTTTCCTTTGTGTGATTCATTTCAATAGTCTTCATATTGTTTATAAGACACACATTTGTTAATTTTTTAATATTTTTATTTTTTGTTTATTTTCATTATGTAGAATATTATTTCGATATATTTTATCTAGTTATTTTTTATTTTCTAACTCATTACAATTATACTTTAATTTTTTTCACTATAATTGTATAAATAATTTTTATTTACTACAATATAAAATTTAATGTAACTGCCATAAATATTTTTTTATTACCATCCAACATATATTGGAGTTTAAAAGATACAAGATCTATCTTACAATTTTATTATTATGTTTATTATTTGTTCTTTGCGTCATTTTGATTAAGTGATGTATTATAACTTTTATTAGTGTATAAAAAAGAGATTCATTACAATTTAAAAAATTGAAGTAAACAAACATTTAAAATATATTTTAATTTGAATAATTTTTTTCCTTTTATATTTTCTTAAAAATATTTTTAAATTTCATCAACTAGGTTTTATTAATGTTTGCAAATTTAATAAATGTTTTGGTTCTCATGAAATTTTATTTGGTATTTTAATCTAAAATGTAAACAATTATAATTTATTTCAAACTATTTGATATCGAAGAACCATCCTCCTAACATTGAATATTTGATAATATTATGTTTCATTTACCGTAGCTTTTTATTATTTTATAAAAATTAATTAAAATTAATATTAAAGTAGTAAGAAAACGGGTACGGGTATGAGTACGAGATTATATTCGTTACCTGGTGGGGATGGAGATGAGTCAAAAGTTTGATACCCGTTGGGTTTGGATATGAGGATGAGGATGAATTTGTTTTACGGGGATGGGTATGAAATAGCGAAACCCATCCCTGTCCCGCCCATTGCCATCCCTAGATATGGATGAATTTTTTCTACGGAGATGGGTATGTGACAGTGAAACCCGTTCCCGCCCTGTCCCGTTGTCATCCCTAATAACCAGTGAAAAAACATGCACATGCATGTGTGCTATTTTTTTTTTAATTTTAAAAATAAATATAAATAATTTTTTAAATTTTATTATAAATACTTTCTTTATTTATTTTATAGATAATATTTTTTTATTAATTATACTTATTTTAGTTTAAAAATAAGTAATTTAAAATAAAAAGGGTTAAATATGTTTTTGGTCCCTCAAGTTTGAGCGAAATTTGGGTTTAGTTCCTCATCAAAACTTTTGACCAATTTAGTCCTTCATCTTCCAAAATGCATGAATTTAGTCCTTCATCTTCCAAAATGCGTGAATTTAGTCCTTTTAACCAAATTTTGTTAAGTTTATCTGACATTTCAAGCGCATTTCATGATAGTATTTAAATTATTCATATTGTTTGACACATTTTTGCTTCAATGTTAACTTAAATACTATCATGAAGTGCGCTTGAAACGTCAGATAAACTTAACAAAATTTGGTTAAAAGGACTAAATTCACGCATTTTGAAAGATGAATGACTAAATTGGTTAAAAGTTTTGATGAGGGACTAATTCCAAATTTCGCTGAAACTTGAGGGACCAAAAACATATTTAACCCAAATAAAAATTAAATAATCATATCAATTTTAATTAACAAAACAGTTACAGGTAAAAATGAAAAAATAATTGTTTTAATTTAAAAAAAAAGTCATTTATTAAAGAGTAAAATTGGGAATATAAATTTGGACAGCGAAATTGGATATCACTTTTATATATAGATATAGATACGAGAGTTATACAAGAATTTTAGTTGTATACAAAATACTTGTAATCTTTTGATTCATTAATAATAAATTATCCCTTCCTGTCAATCCTTTTGTCTTTTACCTAATCCGAGCGTGTGTTTTATCTCAATCAGACATGTTTGTATTTCAGAGTCAATTTTAATTTAAATTTGTAAAAATGGGTTCATTATTTTTTTTTTTTTGTAAAATAGGGTCAAATCGGCATAATGGAAGACGACATTAAACTGAAAAGTGAAGTCGTTATGTATAGGGATGGCAACGGGGCGGGGCGGGTACGGGTATCATGATCTCATCCCCATCCCCATAATAAAAATTCATCCCCATCCCCATCCCCAAACCCAACGG
>Ga0214544_1006098_pt1 | contig 22637 bp, 3 predicted proteins | sample CNSS3metaG_FD_160074 | JGI IMG/M metagenome (GOLD analysis project Ga0214544, IMG submission 160074) | Root nodule microbial communities from cowpea collected in UCLA plant growth center, Los Angeles, California, USA - CNSS3 | ecosystem: Host-associated > Plants > Roots > Nodule | place: USA...
CGAACAGAGATAGAATCAGAGCGATTCCTTAAAATCCTTTCTGGATATTCCTCAATGTGCCGACTATTCATGGAACGTGAGAAGCAGATGAATAATCATCTGCTTCCGGAAGAAATCGAAGAATTTCTTGGGAATCCTACCAGAGCCACTCGTTCTTTTGTCTGAATTATAAATTAGGAAGCTATAATATTACAAATTGGTAAGGGTTAGAATATGCATATTTAGTAAGTAACTCTTTTGAAAATGATAATTGTAGGAGAAAATTGTCTAGATAGCTTTTAGTAATATTTTGGGAGGAGAAAGCTATTTGTTACATGGAACTTACAGGGCACAGAAAGGGTTATTAAGAAGATGAAGTTGTCCCAAGAAGATGGGAGGACATATAATGACTTCACTAGAATATATATGGTTGCTAGTGATAGGATAATGTTTTTTTGGTAGGAGCTGTTTTAGGACGTGGGATTCATCTGAGGTCATTCATTAGTATGTATAGTTTATTAGGAGTTGTAGGAAAACTTTTGAAATAGAAGATGAAGTATACGATGAGGAGGAAGTAATAAATTTGTAATTATTTAAGAAAATATTCAATGTTTGATTTTTTTTAAAATAATTCTATTTTTTATTTATTTTGATATGATAACAAAAATAATCTTTCAAGTTTCATTTATTCAATGAAATCAATCACAATGTAAAAAAAAAAAATCTTAAATAGTAAATTGGAATTGAAAGATGTTTAAGAATTGTTTTTTCTCTTTTACTTAAAAACGTGAATTCAAGCATAACTTTTCTTCTTCTTTTTTTTCTGTTATGGAAGTTGTGGTTGTATGCATGAGTTGATTTTTCTTTATTATTTCTATTGCTACCTGAATTACCTGCATGAAGTGGTCAAAGCCTTGCATGTCTTAAAGAAACGGAACAAGTATCTGAAGGGAGCTTCTTCGTTGAACTTAAAGGACGGTGGGTCTATGGCGGTGAGCGACACAAGGGTTACCTCGTCCTCCTTAGAAGAACCACTTCTTTTCAAATGTCTGCTGTCTCAAATAGGTATATTTGCTCTACTCCCTTGCCTCTCGTCGTTTTCGTAAATGGGGCTGGATATGTAGAAAAGCTGTTCTCCTCCACGTCAAGGTTTATCATCATGTGAAAAATTTCTATGGTACTATGCAGAAGTGGGGTTGGAGATTTGATTCTGAAGGTGCTATGAATAAGAAAGATGGAGGTAAAAAGAAGTCTTACTTAAATGCCTGACTATTCTCTCTAAAATAATAATGTCGAAATCGAATTAAAAGAGAGTGGGACTTCTGTAATTTTGAGTAAAAAGTCACCCTTTCAGTGGAAAAAAAACTTATTTGAGACCCGTACTAAAGTCAATAAATTATCTAATTTCTTGAAAGTAGTTATTTCATTCTTTCTTGCACTATTGTATTTTGAAAATCGTAATAACTAAATTTATCAAGCTAACTTGAATTATGGTGGTGGGATCCATTTTGAATAGTGAGAGGAGCAGAAAGGGAATCTATTTGAAACCAGGTGTATATTCTGGGGGAGCCATGAGCGCCAGCGGTGGGAGAGTAGAGTAACAGAACCTAAGGAAAACTGGAAAGGGAAGAAAATGAGGGGAAAAGACGGAAATGTGAATTGTTTTAAAGAATATCCTCTTTTTTATGAGTAGAATATCCTAGTTTTAGAGATCATGAAATTCGACACCTCACTCGAATTATGCCGCAGGATAATAAGTTTTATGCAATGCAATGATTATTGAATAACGTAAAGCTGGAATTGCTCAGGCATATTGCTTCCTGCTTCTGTATGTGTGATAAAGTACCCCTTCGTCTCTGCCTTCACGACCCATTCCACATCATGAAATTCACGCGCAGCAGGGAATCTCAACCCATGTGCTCCGCTAACCCACTCCCGCTAGCTAGTACGGAACAAACGCCTTCTTTCTCACCACGCTACGTAGCACCACAATTTTAAATATAAAAAATAAGACAAGTTTCACTCGTACAGATTTAACTAAAATAAAGAAATTATTTTATTGAGCCAATATAATTTTTCATATAATAATGATAGTAGTGCTAGAAAGAAAATCATAGAATGCTTTAAATATATATTAGTAGCATTTTAAAAGAATGAATGCTATTTACTCACCAATTTAAGGATAGATATAAATTACTGAGTAAAGTTATACATTATTGACCAGAAAAGGACGACCGAAATAATTAGGTAACTCGCCACTGGTCATTTATTCATTCCCTTTCAACGTCCCGAACTCGCTGAGACATTACTATCTGTTATGCTATGGAGCAGAAGCAGGACCACACTCGCACCTTATGATCCTTTTCCAGCCGGTGAATAATACCAATGAATTTCAAAAACTTAACTGTTTCGGATTTTGATTTTACCCAACAACAGGCAGTACTATCTGATGTACGTAATTTATTTAAATATGTAAGAAGCGAGAAAGAGGTAAGTGTAGTAGAAATAACAATGCTCTAGTTTTACTCTGTAGTCTGTACCAATTTGTTGTACTTGAGAAAGTGGAATGAATTTGGTTCCAAAACTGGAAGACTTTTCTCACATGGGGTAAAGGTAAATAAGATCACCTGTCCGTCCAATCCTCTCTACATTTCTGTAACTGTAACTCACGCCCATTTCCTATAATTAGACAAACAATCACGTCCTCCTCCAACATTTCACCATGCTTGATAATATTCTTCACTGTGTTATTTTGTTCCCTTTTGATTTAATATAATATTTTATTTGGAACGGAAAAGACCTCGCCATCCACGCAGAAACAACACCCATCCAAGTTATCGCAGAAAGTTTCGGGACAAAAGGCAAAGTTTTTCCATTGTTTAAAATAAGGGAAAAGACAAATCAGCACTAAAAATATAAATCAATGAAATGACAAGACAGATAAAGACGGGTTAAATTTACGTCATGGGAAAGGGGAAAAGAAGAAGAAGGAAAGAAAAGATAAAGAAAAAAGAGAAGATAACATAACAGTCACTGACTTTGCTGTACCCTTCAAAGTTAAAAACAGAGAAACAGACACGAATTTTAGGGGGAAGCACAAAGAAAGAAAATTGAGGCTACAATTTTGTTATAGCCTTATAGGAACCATTTGCGCTACAGTCATTACCAACGGAATTTACAGAATTCCGCACAGAACTAGCTTCTCCGTATCTATAACCCGTACACAACTAACAAAAGCGAGATAAATCCCCCTCCACCTTAATTAACCATGGAGGAAAACTAAACATAACTGTACACCAAACAAAAGCGTACTCCGACCGTGGAAGACAGAAAACAGAAGTAATTAAAATCAAGTACCTCAAGTAAATTTAATGTGAGAATAATGTCAGCAAGTAGCATTTCACCGTTTTCTTTCTTCAAGGTTGGTCACTTTTATGGCTTCAATTTCACCCACTCGTATCGTCCTTCCAAGGGCATGTCTTTCACAATATCATAATTATACCTGCAGATTCACAAGGAATATAATACACGCAAATTAGTATATCACAGTTTTTAAAGTTCGCATTTGAAATGAAAATGTGTTACTATTCTCTTACTTTTCTGAGAAGCGTTTCTGAATGTCTTTCTCCGCGACGGCGAAGAATTCTTCGAGCTCCGACTCCGTTGGCCTTTTCTGCGGCGCTGGTGGAACGCCACATCGAGATTTGGTTTTGGTCTGCATCGTTGGCTTCTTCTCCGCTGAATCCACCTCCTGCGAATTCGCAATTCGAAGCTCACTCGAGAGACTCATCTCTCTCCTGCGCGGACACAATGTTGAGTGTTTCCGTTAATTTCCAGAATGTGTGACGCGTATATATGTATAAGCGCATTATTGATACATGCACGTCAGAGAGTTAAGGAATTAGATTTTTGAACGGAAGAAATAATCATGATTACTTGCACATACGATACGATGCACTCACACACCTTTAATTATTTGAATTCAAACTAACGGAATCATTAAAGATTTGAAACGATTGAAGTCACTTTTCTTTTTTGAATTTAAAACTATCAATAATAATTTAAAACTTAATTTAATTCGAGACCTCATTTGTTGTTCACCGCAGTTGCACGTCGACGTTTCAACTTGAGCGTTCTCTACCTGAAAAAAATGCGTTACGATACACATTACACATTAATGAGAAGCACTTAATGAGAGACAAAACGCAAGTTCAATTAAATCGCTGCGCCGACAAGAATTTTAGGTGATTCATTGATAATAATTAACAATAATCACCTCCAGATCTGAGAATTTGATGATTCGGTTTTCGTCGAAGGATCCGTTGCTGGAGCAACACGACGCCGGAGATTCGCCGGAACAGCGCTCCTCCGACTCCGGCGAGGTTGTATTACTCAAACTCTTGAGTTGAACGAAGGAGGACGGTGAGATGTTGTTGCTGTTGTTAATGGCGATTTTCCTTCTCTTCGGTGAAGTCGCAGAAGCTCCAACGCCCAATGCAGTTCGAGCTCGTGTCTTCACCTGAGCCATATCCATGAATATGCTGTAATCTCAATTTCAGTGTTGAGTGTGTGTGAGACAGAGAAGAGGGAAGTATTGTGTAGTGTTTTGGTGCGACGAGGAAACTGTTACGAAAAGGGGAGAAGGTTGAGGCGTTGGGGGGTTTGATAGCGGTGTGAGGCGGTGATCACAGGCACCGGAGGGACGGCGAATGGAGGAGTGACACGTGGAGGGAGTTCTCGGTGGATGGTGTCGGAAACGGAAATTGATGATACGGTTGGGAGGGGAATGAGTAAACGAGAATCATGAGGTTAGGAATGAAGAATCATATATAGATTGTTTCGGGTTGGCTGAGTCTGAGAATTCGGTTGTGAGTGAAGATTGGAGAGAGAACCGGTCTCAAGCAAAATAATTGTGTTCCGAGCAAATTACACTTATATCCTTTTCTTTGTTAACATTTATTTGGTTGTTAGTTTCTCCATTCGTATTCTTTTCTTTTTTTCTCTTTTAGCTTAACATACAGATATTCTTTCAGAATATTTTATAATATTTCTTTTATATTCAGTTCTTCTTTTATAATACTTTAAATATTTTTTTTTCTATTACTAAAGGCAAAGAAACAAACAACAAAGGATCAATTGAGGGATTCTATTTATATACATAATTTATTCTCCGTATGTCATTGTTTTCTTTTGCTTTTTATTTTTATTTTTTTTCCTAATTAATGGAAGAATGAAAAATAAATAAATAAGAGTTTTTATTTGAGTATTGGTGCGTGTGTTCCTTTTGTTTTTATGATTGTTATTTGTGAAGATAAATATCTCTATATTTTTTTAGTAAAAGAGATGATTCCTTCAGTGATTAATAATGTGGACTCTAAATGAATAATATAAAGAAAAAAATGTGGAAAACTGAACCCTAAATGAGTGCTGAATGGAGGTTGATCTCTGACAAAATGGTATCAGAAGGAGAATATCAGTAAGAGAAGAAGAAAGGAAACATAAACCAGTGAAAACCATTAAATGGTCTCAAAGACGAAACTATAGTGTTGCAAAGTATACAAAATTATATTAAAAGTGCAGAAAATGGTTGATGTGACGAAAACTAATTCCTAAGTTAAAAATGGTTCTACATTTTTGTGAGAGTAAATTGTTGTAGATTTTGTCAGCATATGGTTTTGTTTTTTTATTTGGGGGGTTGGCTTTTCTTTTCTATACAGCTCATATTTGTTTTGTCGTGTGTGCCCTTCAATTGAAGACAAGGATTTTCCAAATGATAAAACAGAAGCTTAGATGGTTGGAGAGGGGACATCGCACACATGGTCATTTAATTTAGGACCGTGACGGCTTAAATGTGAGGCAAAAATAAAAATAAAATAAAAATAAAAGTACGAAAGAGCATATATTTTTCATCCTAAATGCCTTACAAAAGAAGTAAAAGAATTTTGATTATTTTTTATTCTTTTTATCTTCTTCTGATCGCAATTGATTCTTGGTACATGTAAAAACTTGATAGCAAAGATGATTAGGTAATGTAAAACACGATTAAGATGCCCCATGTGGCATACATGCAATTACTTACACGTGGGTGTGATGGATGAAATATAAATTGGCAGACAAAATATGGACCACTGCCATAAAAGTTTAGGTTGTTTCTCGATTAATGATCCTCTCTGGATATGCCTACGTACGTACTTTCCCTATATGTATCATTCATCTTCCATGCAAATCATTCATCCTTTTCTATATATTTTTCCTTCACTTTCTATTTATGCCCATTCCAAACGCTTCTATTTTCCTTTTCCCACTCTGTTTTCATTTTTATTATCAACTCTCTTCATTTCTATTATGTATAACTTACTTACAGTGCTCTTTTTTAGTTACTGTGTTTGTTTACGAAGTTTTGCAAATTTTTTTAATTTAAAATGATAATTTATTGTACTTGGAACGTAAAATAGTTTGCCATATATATATACACAGCATAAAAATGGAGATCAAGATTATTACCACAAGGGACCTTTTCAAAAAAGAAAGGTAATTAAGGTAATGAACACTATTTAATTTTTAGTATCTTTTTATATAAGCAAGCCTTAGACATTATATCAATCCTATTAAATTGTCTTGAAAACATATGGACAGAAAGAGAGGGAGGGAAATGATATCTTAAGTTTATTAATACATCTTTATCACAAAGATAAAACTAACTAAATAATATTTTGCTATTATTCAATTTCATTAGTTTATATCTTTTCAAATCTTTTCAATTAAACAACTTTTAAAAATAAAAAATACAAACTGCTCATTTTTTTCTCTTATTTTTCTTTAACGACACAACTCATTTTCTACTTTCTTACATATTTATTTACTTTTACATTATTTTCAACTGATTTTATTCTCCCTTTTACTTTTCACACAACCATTACATGTTAGATGAAAATATTTTTTTTTAAGGTTTAATTACTTGTATGGTACCCACTTTGGTAGAGATGTGTCGATTTGGTATCCGTTTTTAAAAAAGTGTCAATTGCATTTCAACTTTTAAAAAATTGTTTCAATTAGGTATCTTTCAAAGATGACTAACGTCCTTAACGGCATGCCACGAGTCAGTCCGTGGGTTTTTTTTTAATTTTTTTTTTGAAAAAAAAATAAAAATGTCACATGTCAAGTTCCTTATATGACACATAGCATTGTCAGTGTCACATGTCAGTGTCACTATCAGATGTCACTGTGTTGATTTCAATTTAATCCCCCCTATATGTTTTTTTTTACTCAATTTAGTCGCTACTTATGTGTATCTGATTCAATTTTTTCCCAATTTTTTTTAATAATCAAAATATTTTTGTAATCCATTTTTTATAAGATTAAAACTAATTAAGTATAAATATTTTTACAAAATTAAGTACTGATATTTATATTGTTTCTCTCCAATTTCAGACCAAATTTATTATTTGTATAAATGTTATATTAATATTTTTTATTAAAAATGAAATTTTAACATATTACTTTATTAATTACTTTTTATTACTAACTCATGTTTTGTTTTTTTTTTCCAAAATACAACAATATTGTTTCTTACTAATTTTAAACCAAAATTTTTTATTTGTATGAATGTTATACTATTTTTTTTATTAAAAATGACTTAATTAAATGAATTTTACCACTAAATTTTAATATAAATATCAAATACTTAGTTTTTGTAGAAAATTTATATTTAATTAGTTTTAATTTTATAAAAAATTGATTTTAATTATTAAAAAAAATTATGTCAAAATTGAATCAGATATACATAAGTATGGACTAAATTGACTCATTGAGACATATGTGAGGACTAAATTGAAATCAACACAATGACATCTAATGGTGACACTAACACGTGACATTGCATTGCCACGAGACACTAACAATGTCTTGTGTCACATCACGAACCTGACACGTGGAATTTTGATTTTTTTTAAAAAAAAATTAAAAATTAAAATTTAAAAATAAAAAAACCACAGTCTGACTCATGGCACACTGTTAACGGTGTTAGTCATCTTTGTACGAATGGGACCTAATTGAAGCACTTTTCAAAAATTGAGATGTAATTGACACTTTTTAAGAGCGGATACCAGATTGACAGACCTCTACCAAAGTGGATATCATCTAAGTAATTAAACATTTTTTAAACGAGGTGCACCACTTAATGACTCAATCTGAAGGGTATATTTGATCACTACAAAAGTTAACTTTTTTATATTTTTAAAGAAAGAAAAAATTGAAAGATAATAGTGAATATAAAATATGTGTAAAAAATTATTGGTGTCAAAAATAAATTATACTACCCATGTTAGATTTATGTGTATGTATACATTTTCTTATTAAAAAATAATTTTTTAATTACTAAATTTCGATAATTTTCTTTTATAATTTGAGATAATAATTTTTAAGTAACTTTCCATTTTTTTTATTTTCTAATTTTTTTATATTTTAAAATTATTTAGAAGATACCTTCAAATTATAAAAAAATCGTCAAAATATTATTTTCAAAATATCATTTTACTTTATTATTCTATTATTTATGTTTCGTGTAATGGCATATTATGGCGCACATAATGTGCGGCCGTGACTATTTTTGTAAGTAAATCAAATAAAGATCGTAAATATAATTTTATATTACATTATCACAATTCAATCAATACACAAAAATTCTTACCAACATTCTAATTAAATCATGATGTTAATATTTATTATTACTATTATTATTATCATTTGACACAAATCTTATTGCATCTATAGGGTCCATTCCATGCATTTATTATGTGAAGTGCGAACAGACAAAAAATGAAGTACCACGATATGCATGCAGGATCTGCACTCTGCAGCTAAATATAAGGGGACAAATCCACATAACTAAAGCAGTAGCAACATATTCACAGCACAGGAAACCAAGCCCAGAGGTACAAAGAATTCCTAGTTACTGCTATGACCAGAGTAAAATTATGTCAATAATGCCAAAGTATCTTTTTCTCAACAGAATAAAGATAATAAAACTTTAAAAATAATTTGCATAAATAAGCATACATCCAGTTTTACATTTACTCGATCCTCGATAAAATAAAGATAAATTAATTTATAAAACTGAAGACAAATACATTCATTTGTACTCATTTTAAGAAGAAAAAGAAAATACTCTGCTCGAATGACTGGTCTATAAGAAACACAACTCTCAACCAAAACCTTAATACAATAAGTTTATGGGTCTTGATTCTTATATAGTGTTCTACTTTTTTATTTTTATCAATGTGGGACTTAGACTCACACTTAGATTCCTAACATTGTGCGCATCTAATTTAAAATAAATAAATATAAAATCAAATTACCATATTATTTTTAACCTTTTATTTTAAAAAATAAAACCTAAAGTAGAACTGAATTGTATTGTAATCCTTTATTAAATATGCTATCGTAATACTGTAAAACTTTTTTATTATAAATCAGTTTCATTTTAAAGAACGGAAAATTAGTCATTGAAAAAATGTTAAAACATATGATATGGCTTTTACTATTATACAAATTCTCTTCTTATCAGTCATCTTCTTTAATCAAATTCTTACTCCAACTTCATCTTCCTTGTGATTAGAAGTAGGAGTTTCAATTTCCACAAAATTTTCTTCAAACTTACCCGAACAATTTCTTTATCTCTGTAAGTTGAAAATCTAACCTCCGTCTCCTTTTTCAGTTTATGATTTTAATTTCTACTTTGATCATGATCAAAGTCTCATTTTTCTATGTGATTCTTTTGTTTTGATTTCTCTAGGTTGATTTGGAGTTTTCTCATCTTAGGACAAATAGAATTTTCGCTTCGTTAATCGTCAAATCACAAGCTAAAATTTTGACAACACGTCTCAGGCATATGGATCTTTGATTTGACTATTGGGATCTTTGTTTTGAGGTTTGTGGTTAGGGAAATGTTGTTAACTCTTTTGAGGAATGTAATGAAAATATTGTAATAGAATATGATGTATGAACTATGTATGATTGATGTTGGTATACTGAGACTTAACTTCATATGTTTTTTTGTATAATATGTGATTGAATTTGAGATAACAAGTGGAAGATAAAGGAACTCCATGAAGAATTTCCTTTGGAAGATAAGAGTTAACATGTGTATGTATTGATTTATGGATTCAAGTAAAGTTACATCCTGACATTCTAATGATTATTCACACTCATATATAGTAGAATGATTCATGTGACGAGAATAGTAAGAGGTCCTAGTCCAAAACAGGATAATGGATTGTGTGGTAGAGTGAAACTCATCGGCAATGGCTTTGCAGAGCAGTAGAGGTCATCACAAGTGCAAGTTTTCAGTGAATTTGATTTCATTACATGTATCCGGACAATTGACTTAGAGCATCTTCATGCCTAGTTAATATTGTGACTTGTGTTGAAATGACTTGATTATTATTTATTTATTTTAAATTCACTAGCCTACCTTTTTTTGTGTGTCTTTGTATATTTGTTTGCCTTCTTTCTTTGTTATGATCACCATAACTTGGTGTGAGCAGTGGAGTAGATTCCTATTGATTCATATCAAGTGGACAAAGACACTATTGTTTAGCTTAGATGACAAAAATAGTACTACTTCATAGTAGCTTTTTGAAAGACTCTTATTCTTAAGTTTTTAGTAGACTTCTTAGGTTGTTTGCGTCCTTAGATATTTTGTGTTCCTTAGTCTTTGGATGAATGTAATAGTTAATCTATTATATCCTTTTATGTTTTCGTTTATATTAACTTATGTAATATTTTATTTAATAGTTATTTTTATTATTTATTTTTAAAAATAATTAAATTTAAAATTTGAAGTTATAAGTTAAACTGTTTAATTATTTATTTTTAAGAATAATAATTTTTCTAAATTTTGTCGTCTATATTTTAAATATAAGAATTATTTTCTTTCCTTAGTGTCAGCTAGACTGACACTAATTATATTAATAAAATATCATTTTGTAGCGTTAACTTGACATATGAAATGTTTAATGTTTTTATTTTTTATTTATTAATCAATTTATATATGTTTAGAGTGACACTCTATTATTTATATTTTATCAAGTGGTATTAGACTCGGTTTGACTGATTCTAGTAATGTCACTTTTTTAGCTAAGGCTATTTAATGACAACAAATACCAACCATTCCTGTAGTGATTATAGGTTATGTAACTCAAAGAAAATAAAGGATTTCTAAATACATAAATAATATATATATATATATACTTGAGTTAATTGTTATCTAATATAATTAATTTTGTAGTATTTATAAATAAATTAAAAAAGTATTTATAAACACGTCAAAAATATTATATATATATATATATATATGTATATATGAATAAAAGCAAGTAAAATTATGTTCATAAAAGTAGCTATTGAAATATATATATTATTGGTTGTTAAATTTTATTTTTCTTCTCACTAATTTAGCCACCAAAGTATATTGATTTTTAAATGTTTTTATTTTGTCATTATTTAGTCACAAAAAAATATTTTAATTAAAATAAAAAAAGTTACCTATTATTGACCAAAAAATAAACATCACTGTATTATGATATTTATCATCGAATTAGAGACCAAATTTATTTTTTTTTTAAATTTAAAAATTTAATGTTAGCCATCAAAAAAAATAGTCACTAAACTTTTTCATTTTGAAACTAAATTAGCTATCGAAATTTCGGTGGTTAAATTAATTTTTATATTAGAAGATAATCAATTCTTTTAACAATATATTAGTGACTAAAATTTCGGTGATTAAATTGATCTTTATACTGAATATGACCAAATCTTTTAGTAACGTATTAGCGACTAAAATTTCGATAATTATTTAACGACCAAATTTCAGTATGGTCACTAATAAATTTCTTATCTAAAATTTTACAACTACATATTTCTAAGTTGCTATTTCGATCACTAACAAATTTATGATCGATTTTTAATCTTTTAGCAACTAAAATAGACAGTCGTTAAATTCTCTTTTTTAAGCTCTGAGAAATACAAAATATTAAAAAATCTAATCTATAAAATATATAAATTAATTAGAGATTTTTTTTAACCTCTTGCTATTTCGGTTCATCCCTTTCATTTTTCATTTTCAAATTAAATTTCAATATTTTTAAATTATTAATAGTCAAAATTTGTTTTTACATCATAATATAAATCACTGATTACAAACTAAATTATAATTTATAAGTGTAAAAAATGTTTTATTTCGATTTTTAATTATCATTTATATATCTGAAATTGTTTATCATATATTTATAAACTTAATAAAAAAATATATATCCTATCAAACAGGATAAAACTCGTAGTTAACAAATATTACAATATAAAAGTTTCAGATAAGTTTTTTTCCCCTTAACTGCAAAGAGTGAGTACATTTATGTAAGGTTGATCTGCATAATTATATTTTCAGAAATTATTATTTAATTTTTTGTAAATTTTTTAAAGAAGCATATAAAATGTTATGAACTGTTAAAGAAGAATTTAAGTAAAAAACATGGTTGAATTGAAATTCACCGAGAAGGTGAAAAATGTCTCACCAAACATTATGATGAATCCTTCACATCAAAGGCGAGAGAAACTATGAATATTGTAAAGGTTAAGATTCCATTAAGTACTAAAAAGGGATAAAAAAAAAGAGATACCCAACCTTGATTTATAGAGTGGGCTCACAAAAGTAAAATAGTTTTGCCTTATAATATAGACTAGGGTTTTGAGTGGAAGTCAGTGCCCTCATTATGCATGGTTGGCTAAGATTACTTTAACATATGATGAAAGTGCCTTTTACAAGCTTTAATTTAACAAGTGCTTTGTAACAAAAGGTAATCATTAGAGGCCAATCATGTTTCATCCAAATTTGACACCGTCACTTGTAGTCATAATTTCCATCTTCATTCCCATCTATAGCAAGCTCATTCTCTTTATTCTTTTCAAATTCTTGGTTTCGCTACTCGCGGCTTTTGCATTTGTTTCCTCTCTCATTTTTCCAAAGTCAAATTTCACTTTATTTTATGTTTGTGTGTACACTTTGTTCTCTCGTCTACTAACTTGAGAGAGAGAAAATAAAGTAATAATGATATACAAATGACTAGGGTTTTTTTCTTTATCAGCATAATATATAAAATAATAAAACACTAGGGATGTTCTAACCTGTATAAAAAACCAAAATATATACAAATGACTAAATCACATACGTTAGATCTTCCTCAATAAGAAAAGAACAGTATAGTATATATAGCATGAATATTACACTTTATGAATACACAAGTTTCCAACCACAAGGGATGTCACAGCATACTTGAGGTTGCAATCCAAGAGGCAAAATGTCTGTGTATATTATATTTGAGTGAAGATACACTACAATCGTGGCTGTTGTGTTTGCATCCACTCATAGACTACATACCTTGTAATAAAAAAAAGTGTAGTCCCTTGATTCTCTTCGCAGGTTTTGCTTCATATGTAATCCTTCGATATCATTTTATCTACTCCTTCACAAGATTACACATATAATAAGCCAACCCGATTCATACGAATTGATTCACTACAAGCCAGGTTGAAAATAAGTGAATCTAACCCGACTCACTTTATGGTGAGTCAGAAATTTTGTAATCCGACTCAACCCACCACGGATTGGTGGGTTAAGTGGATTGACTCACCAATCCATATAAAAAAATATTTATTTATTTATTTTTAAGTATTCAAATATTTAAATAATTTTTTAAGAAACCCATGAGATAACAATTATAGTAAAATCAAGAATCAATATCTTCATCATGTTCACCACCAATATATGATGAATTGTTTTCAAGAAAGTGTCCATATAGTCCAAGAAAACATGACTAATATTACACATTTTTTATCATGTTATTCAACAAAATATAAATAAAAAACTACACATTTTTGTCATGTTAATTTAAAAAAAAAAATTATTTATAAGATGGTTGCTTGAGTAATTTATTATAAATATCATAGTTAAAGATTAAAGTATCAACGTAAATAATTATTAAAAATTAAAAAAATGTTGGTGGGTTAAGTGAATCAATTTACCTTCAACCCGGTTCGAACCCGTTTAACCCGTGGGTTAAATGAGCCGGGTTGAATTCAACTCACTTTTGAAAAAACTAAAATTTTCTCAACCCAACCCGGTACGAACCGTGATAAGCCGGATTCACTCACGAGTTGAAATTCATTTTGACAACCCTAACTACAGTTCACTATACCAGAAGATCTCTGCAACATATAAGACTACACTCCCACCTCTTCTAGCTTGCACTTAGAAAAATTAACCTTTAAACCTGAAGCTAATTCGAAGAGTCTAGGAATACTCTTCACCACTAGAATGTTTTGAACCTCTGGCTCACACAAAAGTAGAGTATAATTTGCAAACTGGAGAATGTTAACTGTAATTACATTAGCTTCCACTATTACTGCTCTAACATTTTCTTTCGTACCGCTTGTCTAACCAATCCTAAAAGCCCTTTAACAACTATCAAGAACAGGAATGAGACTAAGGAGTCACCTTGGCATAACCCTCTCCCAATAACGAAAACAAAAGTTGTTAATGGCTCAATACAACCCCTCATCCAATTAATCCACTTCTCACTAAAGCCTAATATGGAAATAAACTCTATTTTAGAAAAATTATGTATAATAATAAAATAACATAAACATCAAGATGTTTACATAAAACGAAAAAAAAAATTTGTAAAAGGTAAAATTTTCACCAAAGAAGGTGCTATCATATTTTTGGTTGTGTTTGGTTTATATTTTCTTTTACATCCCTACCTAGGGTTATGCATTTTTGGTATTAACTAATTTCTAAACAAGAATAGCTCATTTGCCTAAAGTTAATGTTTGTGACTTCTATATTGATTACATTTATATCACATTTTAGGTTGATTTGTTGGGTGCCTATATGATGGAGATCCAAGAGTCCCTAACACAACACTAAGACAAAAATTAGGCATGAATATTCAAATATACATCTCTCACAACAGTCAAATAGCGCGCACAAACGTATTGAAGAGCAATAAAGCTCAAATTAGTATTTCCATAGTGTAAAAAATATGAACATACTAATTAAACACATGCTATGAATAAGTGACAAATATACAAATCTACGATGCATCTGTATTTGAATTTGAGTCATGTATCCGTGTCCGATACATATATGTATCCAATACTTTAGAATATTTTACTGATATTTATCAATGAACTGTCTAATCTATAAAATAATATTATTTTTATGATGACAATAATTTATAATTTTTTATTTTGATAATATTTAATAAATATGATTTTAATTTAGATTCACATAATATCAATCATATCGTGTTTTTTAAAAATTTTATATATTTTTTAATATGCATATATCACATATAATATCTTATTTTATTTTTCAAAATAAATATACTGACGTATCATTGTATCTGTGTATCATAAATAAAATGAATTAAATAATAATATTTAAAAAGTTGTCGAGACATGTTGGAAGAGGTAGTCGTTGGGTGAACAGTTGCTATAAGAAGAATAATTGGATATGATTAGGGATATTATCCCTTTTGTGAAGTAAACGAATGACTCCTCACTTTAGGTCAAACCTAGAAGCACATGCAAGGTGGATCCAACCCTATAAAAGGAACTTCACGGATCAAAAGAAGAAGAAAAAATAAACACATATAATTGAAGAACTTTGATCACATTCCGAAACTCCTAAAGGACAAAGAACTTTATGTTTTGTGTCTTCTCTTTGTGAATCATGCTAGACGGTGGAATGAATTGAAATGTTAAGAGAAAGAAAGTGAGTGAGAAAATATCAAAAGATGAAGACGGAAAGTTGCGGGGTGTGGAGCGCAAAAACAAAATGAAGAATCTCAAGGAGTAATCAACGAATTAAAGGGATCTTGTTTTCTTTTCACATGTATCTTTGAAACAAAACAAAACATTATTTGTTGTGTTCAATAGTGATAAAAGTCTTATTTCGGGTTACTCTAACTGGTATTTTTTAATTGAATTGAAACAACATTCCAATAGTTAATATAATTTTTTCCTAAAACAAGTTTAGATGAGTTAAATTTCAGATATTTTTTTAGGATGTAAAGACATTTCAAGATTCAAAAAGCCCTTGAAAATATCTGCAAATCATACATCAACAAGATTTTTACATTTACAATGCAATTCAAAGATTTTGTAGAATATATATCAATCCAATTTTTTAGAGAATCATTAAAATTTAAAATGAACAACATTTTACCTCCTATCATTCTTTATAAGATTTTTTTTTCCATATAATTATATTCTATAATTTAAACTTGTTTGCAGTTGCTACGAAATAAAAATATATAAAATATACCATTTTGTATGGGTTTGATTATCTTTTAATATCTTAATAATTTTGTATATTTCACTACAATAAAATGTTTCATTAACAATCAATTTTAGTGATTAAATGTTGTTAATCAATATAGTGACCAATTTAGATACCAATTTACGAAATAAAAAATTATTGATTAAAATAATCAGTATTATAAATAAAAAATTATAATTGGTTTCTAAAATTCAATTACCAAGGTTTTAGGTACAAAAAAAAATTAGTCACTGAATATTAGCTACCAAGGTTTTTGTTACCAAAAAAATTGGTTTCTAAATTAGTATCTAATTAATTAATGACAAATTTAGCTACCAATTGTAATTTTTATTTATAATAGTGACTATTTTAGTAACCAAAATTTTTTATTTTATAAATTGATATATAAATTGGTCATTATAGTGACTAATAACTTTTTATCCTAACATTGGTTGTTAATGTAACATTTTCTTGTAATGTTTTCAATTAAGTTTCTATTAAAAATAATTTCACTTTATTAAGTATTAAAAAAATTATATTTTTCAATTGAGTTTGTGTAATCTTTTATTTTACCATCAATTGGAGTGATATACTATTATTTTTCATCATCATTCCTTAAGTGTCTTTTGTAGAAAAAAATAATTAGTTAAAGTCTAAGTTTCTTATTGTTCTATCCAACTGGATTAGGACTGGTTATCCAAAAGCATTTAGTGGATCTTTCCTCTTATCATTAGTAACCATCCATTTTCCTACCTTCTCATCTTCTTTTCCAGAAATCGTTTCATTATAGTCTTTTACTCTTCATCCCACTCTTCAATGTTGGACGAATCTTCTTAGGGGCAGGGAGGGGCCATGGTCCCCCAAAATTTTGAAATTTTTTCAATTTATATATTTATATATATATATATATATATATATATATATATATATATTATAAATATATTTGAATTTTTTTAAATTGTAGGTAATATATTTTAGGAATTGATGAAAATTAAATTATGTATTTTTTTTATTTCTTTTATAAAGCACAACATTTAATGTTAATAGATAATAAAATATAAAACTAAATATAATAAAAAATAAAAATATTTAGGTTTAATTTATCTTTTGGTTTTGTTTTTGTCCAAAAATTGACTCTAGGATTATGTTAATTACACCAACAAAGAAAATTATTCATAGTAAGAGTTTCAATGTTAATGAAAAAGTCATTGATCCGTTTCAATAAATTTAACGAAAATTTATCGTAAAAGACCAAATTGTATTCATTTTTCAAAAATTGGGACCAAATTGAGACAAATAACTGAAGGACCAACTTAATATTTTTAAACAAAAACATGAATCAAAAGAATAATTAAACCAAATATTTATTAAGATAATTTTTATTTTTCTTCTCATTGTCCTTTTAGTTTTTCACAAATTGTAATCATCTCTCACTCTCATATTTTCTTCTTGTTTTTGAACACACAAATGCATTATTTTTGCTCTCATTTCTCATTTATCCTATTTCTTTCTTATCTCTTGTCTCTCTCATGAGTTTTTTGTATATTCATTTTTTTATGAATATAGAAGAAATATAAATAATGTATTATGTGTTTTTTCATAACCAATTTTTAATTGTAACTTGACTATAATATATTTTTATTTTGATAATTACGTGTCTTAATTTTTTATTGGATTATGATAAATTATTTTTTAATATTATTTACAATGAAGGTATATTGATAAAGAATAAAAGAATAAATTCATTTTTTAAATGATAAAAAAGAAATTATTGATGAAAACAAGATAGACCCTACTTCTTCATATATTTTGAAACATTATACTAAAGATCAAATTGTTAAGTTAGAGACACTAATACAGAAAGGAGTTTTGGCAGCGGTTATTTTTGCCATTTTGCCCCGGTTCTAGAACCGAGACATATTAGAGCGATGCATAAAAGGGTCAGTCTTGGGCCTCGGGTCTTAACCGAAGTACAAACTTCATATTATGTCTCGGTTCTGTTGAGAACCGAAGCCATATAGGCATTGAATTTTGAAATAAAAATTGCTTTTTGGCTTCACAAAAAAGACCTAAACAATAGCAGAAAAAAAATGAACATTCTAGGTTTGAGGTTGCAGAAAGGGAAAGGATGGGGAACTGTCATTCCCTGAAAAACACCAATGGCCAATCCAATCCCTTCCACATGCTTCATCTCCTTTCTCGCGGTGCCAATCCTCACCAGCAGCAACTCTGCCATCTTCGTCGCTGGTCCACGAGTCTCTCCACAAGAACCACCTCGCTCTTTGCTCCACGAACACAAACACCGTCGACTTCCCGAGCACTTTCCTCAGCGTGGCAGCGCCCTGAATATCTACCCTAAGAACAAAAATAGCAGAAAAAAAGTAAAGTAATTAAAACCTAAACAAAACGCAAAAAAAAAATCACAAAAAAAAATTATATATATAGAAAAAGCGAGAAAAAAAAAAGATCAGGAAAACACTAACCAAACGCATTTTTTGGTTTTTGCCAGAAAAGGGGTGGCTTGCCAGCAAGAAGGTGGTGTTGCAACGGTAGCTGTTTTGGAGAAGGAGGCATGCAGGAGGCTTGATGGAAATGGAGAAGAGTGGCTGGCAGCGAGAGAAACCAGAAACTTTGGAGGAAGAAGATGAACAGTGACGCTGCGCCTCTACAATTCGCGAATTTGAAATTTGAATAGACTTATAGGCACCGAGTCCACTAAGCCGAGGCAAAAAGGAGTTATAGGCACCGGTTGGCTCAAAACCGAAGCAGAATACTATTTTCGGCTTCAGGTATTAAGAGAACCGAGTCAGAAAAGTCGACAAAAATTGCAAAAATGTCACCGCATCATTATATGCTTCGGTTGTAGAAAAATCGAAGCATATAAAGCGAAGTAAAATCACAAAACTGCATTAGTGAAAAGCTATTTTTTAAAGCATTATACTAATGATCGAATTTAATAATCTGAAAATTATATTACTTTGGTCAAAATCCACCGCTATTTACTAGTCATAAATAGTCTTATGTCTTCCTTGAAACCTTCACACTTTAAATAAATGGAACAACACTGATCCTATCTCGTTGGACCTATTAGTGACTAGATTGATCATTGGACTTATCACACATTTATAAATTTGAAATTGAGTTCTTTTTAAAAAAAATTTATTGAGTATCTAAAATCCTTATATTTTGTAATCGAGTCTTTATCGTCAATTCAATTGAGATGACACTTGATTTAATTTTATAATCTCTAGCAAAATAAAACGAACTTGGATAATTAAAATTAAAGATAATCCTAATTTTCTTTATAAAAAAATAACATAATTTCATTTTACAAATTAAATACTAAAGTAAAAATAAAATCAATCATATAAAAATCCAACAATGAGAAAGATAATAAAACTTTAAGATTAGACTATCACATCATTATAATTATTGATATAGACTCAATTAAAAAATATAAATTTTAAATATTCAATATAACATTTTTTAGTAAAAATTTAATTAAAAGTATTCAAATTTATAAAAAATAAATAAATTTAATTAAATCATTTATCATTTTTAACGTGAAGACACGTAAACAATCTCTTATAATCACTATGTAAAGTAAGAGTAGTCCCATCCCCATACTTAAAAAAAAATCTAATTAAACATTTAATTCAAAAATATAAATTTTCATCTCTGAATAAAATATTGAATCATTTCATATATAATACATTTGTGTTCTATGGTAGCTAGTGCTCTAATGGTCCAATGATTTTCTTAAAGCATCTATGTCACTTTCGAAGGGTAGAGAAAAGAATGGGTAGTTTTTTTTCTGAAGGACCCTTTCTGTGGTCACTTTATAAAGTGTGACTTTTGTGGCCAAGGGCTTTTTCTCTTTTCCAAAGTCATGCAACAATTTCATTGCATGGACAAAACACAATTCAACTGTGGGTCGCTACTTGGAGAAAGGTTTATGTACTATTGAATTAAAATAGACAACTATTTTTTTTTTTTAGGCTGCTGAAAATTCACATTAATACGATCTCGTCTTGTTGCAAAACTTTAGACTATTTTAGGGACACTTATAATTTGTGAAAAATATTTCAATATCTGTTTTAGTGAAATGTTCTTAAAATAATATTCTGTCCTCTTTTTCTCCAATTGTGTTTGAAAGTACCGACCCAAAAATTCTATACACATTTTTTTCCTTCCTCACTACATTTTTATTTAAAATAGTTTTATTTATTTTATATTTTTTTTCTTTGTGTCTTCTAATAAGTTCTTTTTGTGCATTTTAAGCTGGTAGTAAAATTAGAGTAAATAAAGCCGAATCTACATGATAAAGCTTTCGAGAGTTTTTTTCTTTTTTTACTAGGTCAATTTGAAAAAGACAAAGAAACAAATTGGAAGTTGAGTATTCTGTAATAAAAAGAGAGAAGAAAATAAAAATAAAAATGAAGTGGTATGATAAGAGAAACAAAAATCTGGTATAATTATAACACCCAAGCAAACCGAGGCTATTACGTAATTGGTTAAACCCATCAGTTAAAAGCAGCTAAGCATAATTTGTTGATAACTTGGTTAATAAAAATAATATACTTGAATATTCTATTAAAAAATTGCTTTGCGAATAAACAACATAGTTTTAGGTGAAAATAATTAAACTTTTTAAATTAATTTTTCAGCTTTTCTATTTTTAATATATATTTTTTTTTATCAAAAGCTAAAGTAAATAGTATATATAGTACGCGATAAATTTAAAAAGTGTAATACTACAAGAAGATAAGAAATTTTTAATTTGGTTGTTCATGTTACTTTTACCGGATTAATAAATCGAAATATTCAGTAATTAAAATATTCTCTTAAAATTTAATTAACAAGTTAGTCTTGCTAACATTTTTTCTATTATCAAGTACTTTCAACAATCAATCTATTACAAATTGTGATCAATTTTGTGATAAGATTGTAAAGTTCATTATAAATATTGGTTAGTAAATAATTGTAATAAACTTTAAAATAAAATTACATCATTTTTAGCTACTTTCTTACAAAAACCATCACAAAAAGAATTTGAATTATATTAGTAAGAAAAACTTGTATTTGTATTCAAATAAAAATTGTGTTATCTGTATATTGACTTCAAGGACGGTTCTTAAACGAATATTATTTTGTGCTTAAGTAAGATGATGTAAGAATCTATAATTTTTTTCTTAATTAAGTAATTCGAAGTCAAATAGAAATAACATTTAAGCAAGAATGTTTAAGTATATCAATAATTTTGCTTAAAGTGAAAATAAAAAATATTTAAGTGATAACATTTTTAAAGTTAAATTCCTTGCTAATTTATCTTTATATTTTGATTAATTTTAATTTGTAAAAAATATTAACATAATCCTTTGATTCTCTTTAATTAAGTTGCCATCTGAAGCATGTCGTATGGTAATAATGTTGTTTCTTCTGTCTTCGGTATATCTACCTCCCAATAGGTATGCAAGAACATTTTTTAAAAAAGGAAAAAAATATGTTTTTTCCCTAAAATTTAACCTAAAATTGAAAATAGTCTTAGGTCTAAACTTGTATGCCGTCCTGTATTTTTAAAAGTATTAGTTTTGATCCTACTTTTCTAATGACGTCAAAATTTATTTTCCGTGACAAACGGTACGCCAAGTATTATTATTATTTTTATATAAAATAAAACGTTAGTATCAACCTAATCCACACTTTACACAATTAATTTAAAAAATAAAATTAAAAAAAAACAACATATTAGGTGCAAATAGTAAATATCGGTGAAGAAAAAAAAAATGGACTCACCTGAGCACAACCTTCCTATTTTCAAAGGTGAAAATGAATGCTATTTAGGATAAAAAGTTTTATGAGAAAATTTTTATTGATTGTCTCGTCTCTATTATTAATTCTTATCAATAAGTAATCTTTTTGTGAGAAATCTTTCTTGACTTATCAATTTTATCGATTGTGACATTTTTATTATCAGTTCTTATCAGGAAGTAACATCTTTGTGATAAGTTTTTCTTTATTTATCAATATGTTAGATTGTGGTGTAGATCATTTCTATCTAATTTCGCATTTTTTATCTTATTTTCTTATTTAATATTCAGAAGGGATTCAAAGTAAAAAACAATCGTAATTTTTTTCAGATAGATCATAGAGTTGAAATATATATATATATATATATATGTTCTGGTTCAGAAAAATACGGGATAATTCCTCACCAAAACAAAAAGAAAGTTTTATGACTTGCTTAGGCCAAAAAAACTCTGTCCCTTGACCATGGGAGTAA
>Ga0214544_1006100_pt1 | contig 22633 bp, 24 predicted proteins | sample CNSS3metaG_FD_160074 | JGI IMG/M metagenome (GOLD analysis project Ga0214544, IMG submission 160074) | Root nodule microbial communities from cowpea collected in UCLA plant growth center, Los Angeles, California, USA - CNSS3 | ecosystem: Host-associated > Plants > Roots > Nodule | place: USA...
TTGTTAAAAATCAATTCCGTGTTCGTTGGGAGACGACTTTGGGTTACTTTACCCTTTCTATTTTGTTGACTACTTTCTTAATAATACTGAAGTTGTTATAGATAAGTAGTATTAATTTGATCGCGTAGAAACGGCTGAGATGCTTGAACTTTTTCGCATAGTCGGTCATAGATCCGTTCCCTTGAGTTAGCTGTAGAAACTCCACCTCTTTAGCATACTTAACGCTATTGGGGAAGTACTCAGAGAGAAATTTTCTCCTAAAGACTTCCCAAATAATTACTTCCTGCCTCTCCTTCATCATGGACTTCATACAGACCCACCAGTGCTCAGCCTCACCCGTGAGCATATACACCGCGAATGCCAGTCTACTCTCCTCTGGGCATATCTTGGCATCAAATATCCTCTCCAGGTCTTTCAGCCACTAGTCTGCTGCGTCTGGACTGGTCTTGCCTTCAAACTTCACGGGGTGGTGTTTTAGAAAGTCCTCCAGACTCCACTCCCTAGCCGTAGGTCATGGCTCCGGGCCAAAAGTAAGGGCAGCTACCCTGTCCTCCTCCAATTGGCAGAGCGCCTCCATGTGCTGTCTGTGAGCATCCTTAGCAGCCGCCCTAGCAGCCTCCATCTGCTGCATCACCAATTGCTGCTGTTCAAGCGTTGTTGCCTATCGCTGCATTGATGCTTCATGTTGTTGCATCATTGCCGTACTTTGCTGCGTCATAGCAGCTACCATTGCTTCAATCGCTCGGGCGATATCTGGCACATCGCCCTGGGAAGATTGCGGGGTCCTACGAGACGGTGCCATAATTCACTGGCACACAGAAAATCACTTGGTTAGGCTCGATAAGTCAGGAATTAACGAAGAATACTCAGAAAGACACAGAGAAAGCTAAGCGGACACCCAAGTCCACAGACTTAAGGATCGACCGCTCTGATACCATAAATGTAACATCCCAAAACTGAATAACCTCAATTAATAAACCATCACATACATGAATATTCAGAGAGTACGGGGTTTAGGGTAAGAAGGTATACAATACGTCAAATATACCCGAATTACAAGAAAAGGGCCCACATGGCCCAACCAGAAATGTACTGAAAAGAACACAAATAAATATACTAGGTCTTGTTCGGACAAGAAAACATAAATAATAAAATCCTCCATTCATGGGCCCCACAGTGGGCCCAACACCTGTCCAATCCATCAAGCTGCAACATTCCTATTTCCATCACCATTGCTAGGGGTTCTCACATCTGCTCACATCAACAAGGTTGATCATCATTGCAAAGGAAGAGACCACGCATAACACACAAGCAAGCGAAAGGGTAAGCTAGCGAATAAATCATCATATTAGGCACTCAACATACCATTTCACATTCAAGCATACATAGCAGACACCCACATGTGAAGTATCCATCCATATAAAACCCTAAGATTTAACTATCGGGATACGTAACTGAGGCACCACCACGTGGTCTTCATGGAATTACGCCCTGGCCTTGAGGAACCACCACGACCCCCCGTGGAATTACGTCCTTTTTGTCGAGGCACCACCAGGGACTCCCCTTAAGAGGGTCCATGGGATTACGTCCAACCGATGAGGCGCCACCAAGATCTCTCACTACAAGAGTCATGGAATTATGCCCTACCAATGCTTTAAACATGTTCCGCCCACCAATCAAGAATTTCCCATAACATAAATATCATGTACAATCAACAATTCATACAATTCATGCTTTCCAATTCATACCCAATCAAACAACATGCCATTTCCATTTCAAATGTACATATTAATCGTGCCATCATCACACAGCCATTCTAGTAAAGCATTTGGGTCAGATAGACAAACCACATATCGCTGAACCACTCAATAACAACATCAAAACCCGCCTACTGCCTCGCTCAAGCTAACATGGCTCGCTCAGGTGAGACGGATCCTCTCGCTCAGGCGAGTCACATCTCGCCTAGGCGAGGGCGCGATGAGGGGATAGGGAACTCTGCGAGGTCTAGCTCAGGCGTGTCCCTTCTCGCCTAGGCAAGAGCACTCCTCGTCAAAAAGAATGCACGTCGCCTATGCGACAATTTGTGCAACAAAAACCTGGGCAAGCCTCTGATAATCTCGCCTAGGCGAGACTAGCTCGCTTGGGCGAGAAAACCAGCACTCACCATTGTTTTCTCGTACAGCAGCCAAAACCACGAACCAAAACATGGTTTAACTCAATCCAAATCGAACACAACAACAATCAAACCATATAGACACGAAATGATGACAAAACAGCGAAAAAACACAACAACCAAGGGTCCTAGCTTCCCTTACCTAGAATGAGCTAGCAAAATAACTTTGACACCTAAGCGCACCACTACAGCAGCTCCACGAGAAGATTGAAGAGCTAGAGATAGTGGCACAGAAGGGAGATTAGGTTTACTATAGTGAATCCCAACATAGAACATGAAAAATAACTTAGAGAGGGTTTAAGGTCATGGAACAAACTTATGTGCAGGAGCAACGAGGTTGAACTAACTCGAACGGAACGGAACACCAAACCCTAGCAGAGACGGCAGCAACAGCTCAAGGGTGTGTGGAAATCTGTTTTACGCAAAAGTACCAAAATTAGGGTTTTGGGCAGCTTTAGGTCAGTTTTTCCTTTTTTGAGCCAGCCCTCCGGCCCAAAGGTTAGGACAACCTTAAGGAAAAGGGCAGCACGAAAAGTGGGCCTTACAAATACTCTCGCTCCCCCCTGACCGCTCACTACTCGGACTTGACAAGGAAAACCTATCACTACTAGTAGACATACCTATTCTATTTTAGGAAGACGGCGGAAATAAGTAAGATATCGGACACGATCTCACGCAAACAGACAGCTCCTCCAAATTCTTGCGAATGAACCAAAGTGAAGTCCTTCTTTTCTTATACACTTGTATTTATAGTTATCATCTCAAATGCTTCAACTTTTCCCGCAAAAAAACAATGATTAAACGAAACGTCACAACGCACACCAAAGGTCACCAAACTCAAAATGACGGCACAAAACCCCTTTGACTAGACCTCTGACATTTGCCACCCCTTCACCTGCCACAAACCTATTCAGATTATAAGCTTTAACATTGTTCATCACACTTAAAGGTTGGGGGACTAGTGTACTACACCTAGGTGACCTAACAAAACACACCAACACTTCTCATCCTTTGTCGCTCTAGATACACCTACACTGGTTGGGGGACTGGTGTAGTACACCTTGGCGGCTTAGCCTGAATAAATACCCCCAAACAACTATCAAATGAACCAATCAAGCATGCGTAAGCGGCCTAAGTCGCCTACATCAGAGGATAAAACGAGAACCTGCCAACTATTCCAGACTTAAGGTATTACAGGTAAGACCCTTAGGCCTATGAGTGCAGAAATGGTATATTACAACAAGATATTACATCAATTACATGAAAAACGATGTAATATAGTGTGCGGTGGCATTTTTGGAATTTCTGCGAACTATATTACATCGGTTTCCCAACACACCCGATGTAATACCCATTTTTTTAAAAAAAAATTAAATAAAAAATAGGTTGAGCAGTTATACTGCATCGGTTGCCCCGTTTAACCGATGTAGTACGCATTTTTTTTCTCAGTAGGGGTTTCCCCCTCATTTCTCCTTTTCGTCTTCGCACTTTCTTCATTCTCTTCGCTCTTCGTTCCCAACCACCACACCGCACCACAGCAACAACGCACGGCCACCACACCACACAAGCACCGCACGGCCACCGCACCACACCAACATCGTAGGTTCTCCTCACGCGGCCGCTCCTCCACGCAACCATTCCTCTGCACAAGCATCGCGTAGGCGCTTCACACCAACACCGCACGACCACCGCAGCACACCGCAGGTTCTCCTCGCGCGGCCGATACTCCACGCAACCACTCCTCTGCGCAGGCGTTGCGCTTTCTCTCCTCTGCGCAGCCACTCCTCTCCTCCACGTACACCCTCTCCGCGTTGTCGCTCTTCGTTCAACGCAGCATCTCCTCCACCTTCGCGAATCAGGCCACCATTCACGGAGTCGCTCTCCGCTATTCGAACAACGACGCCGCTGCTTGGGAGTTCTTCCGCCGTTAGTCGAGTTCCGAATCGCGCTCCGAACCGCGCCCATTCGCGCTGCCGTCATTCCATCGCACCACCGCGTCGTCGAGGGTTCTCCAACGTTGGTGGTCTAAAGCTTCTCGCTTACTGTTGTTGTCGTTGGTTTTCCACTACTGCCGCTACCCACTGCTACCACCGCTTCCCGCTGTTGCCGCCGTCGCTTGTCCCCCATCCTATCTGTTGTCGCTGCACTTTATTCATTTTTCAGGGCTCCTTTAAGTGTTGCATTGTTGTCTGAAGTTCAAACACAGTGGGCAACGATTCTTACCTCCTCACGGTTAGTTTTTTTAAATTTTTTAAATTTTATTTTTTATATTTGTTAGAATTAGAATTAATTTTAAATTTGAATTGAATACCTAATTAAGATTGTATTTGTTGTTGTATGTTTGCGGTTATTATTGAACGTGTTCGTTGAGTCCAAAGGTGTCCGACCCTCGGTAATGTTTTTAGAAAAGATTTTTAGTGGTTTCAATCAATGATTTAAAGATGTTTTTCAATCATCAAGAAAATGATTCTTATCAACTTTAACTGTTCATTTAGACAGTTGGAGAATATTGAATGCAAGTATAAACGAGCTTTTTATGTTGTGTAGTAATGGATCGGAGTTGGGTGCATGCTAGTCGAATTACTGATGTGTATGAGAATGGCGTTGAAGAGTTTCTTCAATTTGCTCAGCGAAATGCAACACTCGTGAATGAAAATATTATTGCCCTTGTGTTAATTGTTTGAATGTTAGACGATAATAAATATAGTTGATAAGAGAACATCTCATATGTGACGGTTTCTTAAAGAGTTATAGAACGTGGACCTGGCATGGTGAAGTTGTAAACCTCTCAAGTATACCTCAATCTCAAGAGTCGAATGTATATCATGAAGATCGCATGGAGGATATGATTGATGATATTAGAGAAGACAATTTTAAAAGCGCACAACTGTATGAGTCATTAAAAGATGATTCAGAAAAATCTTTATACCCCGATTGTACAAGATTCATGCGTTTGTCAGCAATATTAAAATTATTTAACATCAAGGCAAGAAATGGGTGGACCGATAGAAGTTTCACTGAATTTTTTGAATTATTGCATGAAATGCTCCCAGAGGGGAATATATTGCCAACCCGGCACTATGAAGCAAAGAAGATACTATGTCCGATGGGTATGGAGTACCAGAAAATACATGTTTGTCCAAATGATTATATATTATATAGAAAAGAGTTTGAAACATTGACTAAGTGTCCAAGATGCAGGGTATCACGATTCAAAGTGAAGGATGATGACGTGGATGAAGATAACATGAAGAAGGGCCCTCCTGCAAAAGTGTTATGGTATCTTCCAATCATACCACGATTTAAACGTTTATTTGCCAATGTTAATGATGCAAAAAACCTTGTTTGGCATGCAAATGGAAGAAAGCGTGATGGATTGTTACGACACGCAGCTGACTCACCTCAATGGAAGAAAATTGATACTCTTTATCCACAGTTTGGGAGTGATCCAAGAAATTTGAGGCTTGGTCTTGTAGCAGATGGGATGAATCCTTACGGTAATTTAAGTACCAAGCATAGTTTGTGGCTTTTTTTGTTGATCATTTACAACTTGCCTCATTGGTTGTCTATGAAGAGAAAATACATGATGTTATCAATAATGATATCAGGACCAAAGCAACCAGGAAATGATATTAATGTTTACCTAACTCCATTGATAGAAGATTTGAGATTGTTGTGGGATGAAGGAGTGGAGGTGTTTGATGCACATGGAAATGACAATTTCAATGTGCGAGCTTTGTTATTTTGCATAATCAATGACTTTCCGGCATATGGAAACTTAAGCGGTTATAGTGTGAAGGGACATTATGCTTGTCCGATATGTGAAGAAAACACAAGTTATCATCAACTCAAACATGGCAGGAAGACATGTTACATTGGTCATCGAAAATTTCTAAGACGTAATCACCCATATCGTAGGTTGAAAAAGGCTTTCAATGGATTTCAAAAGGATAAAATTGCACCTCCACCCTTAACTGGAGAAGAAGTTTATGAGCGAGTGTGTCAAGTCAATGTGACATTTGGAAAAATACTAAAGAAACCTATCATGAAAAACATTTGGAAGAAAAACTCAATATTCTTTCAACTTCCATATTGGGCCAAATTAGATGTCAGGCATTGTATTGATGTAATGCATGTGGAAAAGAATGTTTGTGATAGTATAATTGGGACATTGCTTAACATTAAAGGGAAAACAAAGGATGATGTAAATTCTCGTAAAGATTTAGTTGAGATGGGTCTTCGCTTGGAGTTACAACCACAAGCTTATGGTAAAAGGACTTATTTGCCTCCAGCATGTCATACTTTGTCAAAAGTCGAGAAGAAAAGTTTTGTGCATGCCTCCGCGAAATTAAAGTACCACAAGGATACTCTTCAAATATTAAGAGTCTTGTCTCAATGGAAGATTTGAAACTTGTTGGCTTGAAATCTCACGATTGCCATGTTCTCATGCAACAGCTTCTCCCAGTGGCTATTCGTGGCATCTTACCTAAGAATGTAAGAGAAGTCATCACTCGTCTTTGCATATTTTTTAATAGTATTTGTCAGAAAGTAATTGAGCCAAACACATTAAATGATTTGGAAAATGAAGCTGTCATTATCTTATGTCAACTAGAAATGTATTTTCCTCCTTCATTTTTTGACATCATGGTCCACTTAATAGTCCATCTAGTAAGGGAGATTAAAATATGTGGCCCTGTGTTTTTAAGATGGATGTACCCAGTTGAGCGATATATGAAGATATTGAAAGGGTATGTGAAGAATCCTTATCGACCAGAAGCATCTATTATTGAGAGATATATTGCCGAGGAAGCAATTGAGTTTTGTACAGAATATTTGTCAGATGTCGAAGTCATTGGCATTCCAAAGTCAAGACATGAAGGAAGAAATGAAGGTAAAGGCACACGGGGTGTAAAGGTTGTTCGAAAAGATCAACATGAAGTCCTCCAGGCACATTTCTATATATTGAATAATACTAATGATGTTATCCCTTACATTGACTCACATAAAAGCTTGTTGAAGTCAATGAATCCTCGGGCAAATGAAAAGTGGTTGTTGATTGAACATAACAAGACTTTTATGAAATGGTTTAAAGAAAAAATTAGTCAAGAAGATTATGATGTTGAGCATTTAAAATGGTTAGCTAGAGGGCTGAACTTTGATGTTATAACATGGACCGGATATGACATTAATATGTTGTCTTTTTATACAAAGGCGGAAGATGACAAAAATACTATGCAAAATAGTGGTGTGACCCTTGAAGCTGAATCAATGCACTTTTCTAGTTCAAAAGACAATAATCTTGTTATGGCTTCTATAAGTTATTATGGTGTCATTGAAGAAATCTGGGAGGTGGATTATATCAAATTTAGAGTACCTGTATTTAAGTGCAAATGGGTTGACATCAATACAGGAGTACATGTTGATGAGTTGGGATTTACTCTAGTTGATCTTAAGAAGGTTTCCTATAAGGAAGATCCTTTTATCATGGCATACCAAGCAAAACAAGTTTTTTACGTCAATGATCCTTCAAATGAGAGATGGTCAAGTGTTCTTCAAGAAAAAGTTAAGCATGATGGTCATGATCATGATGAGTCAGCACTGAATCTTATAGATACTCCTTCACTGTTAAGGCGAATACCTCCAATGAATGATGAAGTTGATAATGATGAAGTTCATGCTACACGTAATGATCATAATGAAGGAATATGGGAGAACATTTTAACTATTCCACAATAGAAATAGGTTAGGTTTTGAGGTTTATATATTAAAGTTTGTTATATTTGTTATAGTTAACAATTTCTTTTTGAATACAATGTTTAAAATTAATAGTTCTATTTTGCAGTTGACATGGCTGAGTCATCAAAGAAGACTCGAGAAGCTACACGTATGAAACATCTAGCTCTTAAACGATAAACTAAGGGTAAAGTTCATGTTGCAATAGACCCTGACACATGAAGAGCTAAAGGACCCAATCGAAATGATTTTGTTATTTATTTAGGTGTCTTAGCTCGATCAAAGGTGTCCATTTTAGTACCTAAATGGGATCATGTGACAGAAGCAGAAAGAAACATGATTTGGCAGGATATTCGTGTAAGTTATTTGCTCAACTTATATATATTAACTCATTAATTATGATTTTGAATATTAATTACTTATGACCAATATCTTATTTTGTAGTCAAACTTTGAATTTGAAACTTCCAATTCCATAAGGATTAAGATAATGTCATCAGTAGCCTCAAAATGGCGACAATTCAAGACTAATTTGATTAGCTTTTACGTCTTTGGAAAATATAAAGACAAAAGACCTTGTGAAATGTATGGCATAGATGAGGAGACATGGCAATTGTTTATTCAGACTCGATTGGATCCTTCTTGGCAGGTATATTTTTTGTTGATGTTACACTTTGATAAATTCATAGTGCCATTCACTATTTATGAATATTGTTTCTTTAACAGGAAAAGAGAAAGAAAGCTCAAGCTATCCAACAAAATAATACTACTCCTCACAGACTTTCTCGAGGAGGATATGACTTATTGGAAAAGAGAATGATGGAAGAGAAGTTAAAGAAACAAATAGACATAGCTGCTGCTGAAGAAGTTCCTTCTCCCCCATCTCCTCCTAGCCGACATGAGAAATGGAAGATGGCTCGTACAAAAGCAGGAGGACAAATGACATATGAGAAATCAATGATGATTGCTAAAAGAATTGTAAGTTACAATGGAGATGGTGTAGCAATTATTTATTGTAATTTGTATTATAAGTGACAATGTATTCTTTTTTGCAGGATGAACTTGTAGAACAAAGTTCACAAGGTAATTTTGTCTCTCATGGTCGTCGTGACATATTGACCACTGCTATTGGTAGTGAAGAACACCCTGGTCGTGTGCGTACTGCTGGTTTTGGTGTGGGTGTGAGACAATATTTTGGATCATGTCCTCGACCCAACACTTCTGCGGCACCTATGACTCAAGAGATGATGGAGCAATTTTCTCAGCAAATAAGGAGACAAGTTACTAAAGATTTAAGGCGTGAGTGGGAGCAACGATGGGAGTCCATGTCCACCAACCATAATGTGCTGAATCCAAATGAAGATGAGGACATAGAGACTGATATCTCCTATTGCTGTAAGTTTTTTGTTGGAGGTGTTCCTCATTTTATGGCCATTGGGAGAGTCTATCCAGGTGGGTCCACCATGCACATTGTGCCAATGCTAGATGATTTGGTTAGAGTGGTGGTTGAAGACATTAGAGATGCCACTGCTCCAGTACCAGTGCCCACAAGGGAGGTGCAAGTAGTAGGAGACACAATTGGAACATTTATCTCATGGCCAAAAGAATTAATCAAGTCAATTTCAAGAAAAAAGGTATGTTTTTCTTAATTACATTTGTACATAACTTTTAACACACATCATATTTAAGTTTGTTAGTATGTTTTATAAGACCCTATGATTAGACAAAAGTCCCCAATTATATCTCATGCAAGCCTTGAGCCCGATTATGAGCCTGAGGATGAGCCTGAGGATGAGTCCGAGGATGAGCCCGAGGATGAGCCCGTGGATGAGCCTGAGCTCGAGCCCCTATCTCATCAGAATGGTAATCCAATTTAGGGGTTGATTGTGGCTTCTTCTGATTTGTATCAAGAACCTTTTCCCATTCCTTGGGATGCAACAATATTTGGCGTTGACAATGGCAATATACCTTTGTATGTCAACATGTCAGATTTGTGGGAAATAATAGAGGGTAATCATATGTTGAACATTGCAGTCATTCAACTTTGGATTATGTGAGTGCACTCTAAATTTAGATTTTGCATTTATCTTGTGTTTTTTGTGAAATCAACCTTAGCCTTCTGAAATTGTGTGAATGTAGGTATATAAATGAATTAATTGTCAATGCGGGGCACAATGATATTTATGGTTTCCTTGAGCCTCAAATTATACAAAAGTTTGGGAATAGATCAATGCACACTCAAAGATATATTCAACGATGGATTCATGAATCCAAGAAAAGAATTGACATCGCCCCTTATATTGAAGGGTAAGTTGGACTCTTACTTTAGTTATTATCTAACTAATTTCATATCACTAACTAAAATTCTTATTTAGCAGGTGTCATTGGCAATTGATTATTATTTGCCCCATAGACCGTATTGTCATATGGTTTTGTTCATTGCACAAGAAGCCAAGCAAAGAAATGAAAACTTTAATACAAAGGTATGTGTTCATTACAAATGTAATGTGTTTTATCATAATTATATTGTAAATTACTAATGACTTTTATTTTAGTGCTATTAATGTAAGTGGTGTCTTGGATGGTAAATCCACTGCATCTTCATCTCATCCTGATTGGATTTATCCTAAGGTATGTACTTTGCATTGAATCTACATATTATCAACTAAATCTCTTAGTTCTTCATATATTAATTACATAATTTTCATATATTAGTGCAATAGGCAACGTGGAAGCTTTGAGTGTGGATACTACATTATGCATTGGATGTGGACCATAGCTCGTGCTACCATTGTTGATTCATGGGCCAATGTAAGAGTTATAATTTAATTATTGATGTTTAACTTTGCTTCCTATGATACACCATAATTAATATATTCCATATTTCAGGTTTTTGATGGAGTCGAGCCCTTGGGTAACGATAAAATTGAAGAAATTCGCAAGGAATGGGCAAGATATTTTTTGAGGCTAAAACATTAGTTTTGATAGCCATTTAGAAATGTTTTATTTTTCATATTTAAGGTATTTTGTGGCTTTAACATTTAGCCTTATAGTTTTGATAGGGTAAATGATTGTATCTTAGGAAACGAAAATTTGAATTGTCTGGAATCTAGATTTTTTGTGACTTTTGCAGGTTATTGGATAGTTCCCAAAACAAATCAGCTTTTGAAAAAAAAACACGTCCCTATTACAGCGGTTGTGACCATGTAATATGTTACAGACTCTGTTTTTTATTTTCAAAGCGCTTATAGCGGTTAAAGTTGCACCGAGGTAATATGTTACAGATATTACAGCGGTTTCGGGGACCGATGTAATATATCAAACACTTACTATATCGAGAACTACCACATCGGTGAGAAAACCGATGTAATAGGCCCAAAATAACCGATGTAATAGGCTTTTTCTATACTAGTGGAGTACAATTCAGCCACGACTTCAACAATCGTGACCACCGAAATATTGAGTATTGCGTTCACACATCCGCTGCAACCCACTCGTATCCTGCCTTTGCCGGCCAACAGCTCTCCGCCAACTCCTCTGGCGTATCCTCCCTAACTTCAACTGTTCTCTCCATAGGAATCCTCCCCACATTTCCCGGTTGCTCCCCATCACTACCACCTGACTGACTACTCTCGCTCCCCCCTGACCGCTCACTACTCAGGCTTGACAAGGAAAACCTATCACTACTAGTAGACATACCTATTCTTTTTTAGGAAGACGGCAGAAATAAGGAAGATATCGGACACGATCTCACGCAAACAGACAGCTCCCCCCAAATTCTTGCGAATGAACCAAAGTGAAGTCCTTCTTTTCTCATACACTTGTATTTATAGTCATCATCTCAAATGCTTCAACTTTTCCCGCAAAAAACAATGATTAAACGAAACATCACAACGCACACCAAAGGTCACCAACCTCAAAATGACGGCGCAAAACCCCTTTGACTAGACCTTTGACATTTTTCACCCTTTCACCTACCACAAACCTATTCAAATTCTAAGCCTTAACATTGTTCATCACACTTAAAGGTTGGGGGACTAGTGTACTACACCTAGGCGACCTAACAAAACACACCAACACTTCTCATCCTTTGTCGCTCTAGATACACCGGCACAGGCTGTGGAACTGGTGTAGTACACCTTGGCGGCTTAGCCTGAATAAATACCCGCAAACAGCTATCAGATGAACCAATCAAGCATGCGTAAGCGACCTAAGCCGCCTACATCAGAGGATAAAACGAGAACCTGTCAAGTATTCCAGACTTAAGGTATTACAAGTAAGACCCCTAGGCTATGAGTGGTCAAACTAAGGGCCTGGGCCAGGCCTAGGTCCACCTACAGCTCCTAACGATGACCCAACCCATGATGTGGCCAAGCATAATTAATAATCTATAAATATGCATGGACCCTAGCAATTAAAGGTATGCATTCATTAATCCCTTAATCACGAGATTTGACTTTCTGAGAGTTCTTTGTTGACTTGAGCGTCGGAGTCTTCTCCGCAGGTAACCCCTCTTGGGTCCAAACCGGTCCAAGCCAAGACACCAGCAGATAGCATATGCCAGCCAAAAGAAAGCCTACTGAAGAGATTGTGGATTGAGGTAAGGTAACGTTTGTGTCTGACATCTCTTATTTGTTCTCCACAAGAACATGATGATTCATAATTTCACAGATTAATACAATTATGAATCATTAAATAAATAAACGACTATATATATATATATATGTATGTGTGTTTGTCTGTAATTTTATTCCAGTGAATTTATTTCCTAAAAAAGTTACTAATATTATTTTTGAACAAAAAAGATTATGTTTTTATATTTTTTTTTAAGGAAACATATTATGACCTTATTTTTAATATATGACACAACGAAATATAACATCGGTTCATTTAAGAAAAAAAGTTTTTCGTAATAAAAAATAAAAGTATTATGACCTTTATTAATATTAATTAAAGAAAGCATAAATTTCTAATTTTAGTGGAGTTGACAAAGTTTCAACTTAGATAGAGTTGACAAAGTATTGATTTTAATCCTCGGTCGTATTAAGATATTTCAATTGAAATTCAATTCATAAATTATAAAAGACTTCAATTTTAGAAAAAGAAGTGAAAAATATAAATGAAATACATAAGTTAAGAAAAGGAAAAACTTGAAAAATATATTTATACTTTTTTATAAAATGTAGTACGTAAAAAGTTGTTTCAATTTTGCTTATAATAAATAATATGGATAAGATCAAAAGTAAACATTTCACTATCTATTGACATATATATGAACAAAATTCAAGGGTTATTGTGTGAAGTAAAGAATCTATAAACTCTGGAAAGTGATTGAGAAGAACACAAAGAAATATAATGATAAGAGAATAATTTTATTTCGTTTGAATTAGAGATTAAGGGTACAATTAATGACTCAATTCCCCGCATAATCAGAGAGAAGGTCAGAAAAGAAGGTGACAAGCACCTTAGCATGGATAATCGCATAAGCACTCCCTAGTGAGGCTACAATGAGCACTTGCTCCTGCTCCATATTTCTTTGGGCAATCAACCAAGTAATTATTGCTTTCGCAAAAGTCATATAGCTTCATTTGACATACTTTTCCCTCTATCATTTTCAATGGTCCATCGCTTTCTGTTTCACAAAAGATACATAATATATTCAAAGTTAAGTCATTAGTCTCAACGTCACAAACTTATTTAAAACCAAAAACCAATTCAAAACCTTATATCACATACCAATCTCAATGGAAACAACGATTAGAAGGAGCAAGACCAAAGACACCTTCATCTTCTTTCTCTTAATTTTAATTTAAATATGCTACTCCTTGTCTCATATATAGATGTGTGTGTATGTACACTTTTATGGAATTAATAGCCATCTATTTTTTTTAACCAATTTTTTAATTTTATCAGTAATGTATATATATATATATATATATATTATATTGATCGATATGTCCTGTTTGAGTCTTTCAAAAATTATGTATGAGTCAAAGTAAAATTAATGTATGTATATCTTTTTTAATTTTAATTATAATAATGTAACTATTTTCAATTTTTATTCTTAATCCAATGATTAAATATGGTATTAAATATGTATATATATATATATATATATAGATATAGATATAGATATAGAATTTTTTGCTGAAAATAATAAAATATTATAATTAATATTTATTTATAAGTAAAATCGATAGATTCTTCATAATTAATTTACTATTGTTCATCACATCAAATATTCATAAAAAATAAAAATGAAAGTGCAATTTAAGTTGTAAATCGTTTTAATGATATGTCAATTTATATCGGAAAAAAAACTATAAATAAGAAATTTAGGAAATAAATTATATGAAAACTTTTAAATTATTTTATTAATAAAATTTAAAAAAATTTAATTGTGGGTAATTATAATTACGTAATAGCCTGTTCTATTTCCTTTTATAATGTATGATTTGGTTGATTTATAAATGAAGCATTATATTATCCATGCTATTACATGAAATAAAAAAAAATGTTATCTATTGAAACTAATGATGTCCCAAAAATGAAATGGGAAAGAAAATTGAAAAGGAGATACATAAATATATAAAGAAAAAGAAATATGAAAAGTCATATTTTTTTTCTTTTTATGTAAAATTTAATAGCAGATTGTAACTATCTTAAAATTTTGCATAAGTCCTTGTGGAAATGACATTTGTTGAGTTTATTACATCAACTAAGTACACTTTCTAAAGGAAAATCATCACCTAACACTATAAAATATTTGCATATTAGCTCCAAAATATTTGTTGGCTATTCTACAGCTAATCCTGCGCTAAAACCTTTTCGAAAGATTAACTATCAAATTGCTAGAAAATGTTTTTTTTTTGCTAAATCCAGGTTGCTAAGTATAGAAAGATATACTTTCTCGTTATTTTGTGGTCAATTCGTCGCTAATTCCTCATTAATTGAGGTGAGAAAGTTTTATAATTTCTATATAATTTGTAGCTACTTTCTCGCAACTTTGCTCACATAAGTTTGTAGCTAATGTGTCACAACATTGCTCTCAGTACTCGGTACCTAATTTGTCACAATTTTGTTCTAGCTAATTGGTATCTTATTTGTCGCAATTTCATTCCCACCAAACAGTTGCTAGTTTTTGCAATTTTGTTCTCTCTAATCTATAGCTAATTTTTCGCACATTTGTTCTCGTTAACCCATAGTTAATTTTTCACAATTCTATTCTCACTAATCCATAGCTAATTAGTTGCAATTCTATTATCGTTAATCCTTAACAAATTTTTGCCATCGCTAATAGGAACTTGTGCCAAAATTTTGGTAGTCTCAATGAATTTCAAATTTTCTTGAGAATCCTTGAAGATATTTATTAGTTTTTAATTATAGTGTTTTGATCTTTCTATGCTTACTGGCCTTGTAGTTACTTATTGTATGCAAGGTGAAAAATTGGTTGAAAATTTGATTATTTATACTGAGATAAAGAGAACAACAAGGAGAAATAATACTAAAAGAAGATTATAGAAGCAACTAGATAAGGACAGGTAACAACAGGAAGTGTTGTCCACTTCATTTAAATTCTACAAGGACAAATTGAGCAAATGGGTGCCTAGGAATATAGGTGGAACAAGGAATCAATGTTTTCGTGGATACGAGACTTGTTAAGCTTATTCATGGATACAAGATGTGTTAAGGTTTTTACGTCAACTCAATATTGTTGCTGAAGAAAAATCACCGCCTAACATCTGCCCTTGGACTACTACATTGAAGATGTTGACTGGATCCAGTCTTATCATCCTACACTACACCCCCTCTCCCTTTTTTGTTTTTATTCAATGCCAGAATGTTGTGTACACTTTCAATAATCGATTTTTTGATATCATTATATAGTTTTTACTTCCAAGCAATAAGCAAACATAAATTAATAACTTTCCAATTAATCTCTTCTTGTTATTGTAAAATGTTAAAGTTTTTCAAATTGTGAATTCGAAAATTAAAATGTTGAATTTCATGGTTTTGTATATTATGATTTTTAATAATCATGCTTCTCATAGTTTTTGGATTAATTAGGGAAACTTGAGTATGTTTAGGATGTGCAAGCTTTTAATGCACGAATGGTTGATTTGATTTTACAATATGATGCTTTCAAATTCTAAACAAATCACGTGCAACAATATTTTAGACAAACGAGAACTTGCAAGATTTGTTTTGATTTTGAATGTATGATGTTATACATATATACTAAAAAATCAATGCATCCATTGGTTCTGGTGCGTTGTTTGTGATGATTCATAATTGCACACATTAATACAATTATGAATTAATAAATAAATAAATGATTATATATATATATGTGTGTGTGTGTGTGTAATTTTATTCCAGTGAATTTATTTCCTAAAAAAGTTACTAATATTATTTTTGAACATAAAATATTATGTTTTTATATATAGTTTTCAACGAAAAATATTATGATCTTATTTTTAATATATGACACAACGAAATATAACACCGGTTTATTTAAGAAAAAAAGTTTTTCGTAAAAAAAAAATTATTAGGACCTTTATTAATATTAATTAAACAAAGCATAAATTTCTAATTTTAGTGGAGTTGACAAAGTTTCAACTTAGAGTTAACAAAGTATTGATTTTAATCCCCGATCGTATTAAGATATTTCAATTGAAATTCCATTCATAAATTATAAAAGACTTCAATTTTAGAATAAGAAGTGAAAAATATAAATAAAAAACATAAATTTAGAAAAGGGAAAAATTGAAAAATATATTTATACTTTTTTATAATATGTAGTACGTAAAAAGTTGTTTGAATTTTGTTTATAATAACTAATATGGATAAGATCAAAAGTAAACATTTCACTATTTATTGACATATATATGAACAAAATTCAAGGGTTATTGTGTTAAGTAAAGAATATATAAACTCTAGAAAATGATTGAGAAGAGCATAAATAAATATAATGATAAGAGAATAATTTTATTTCGTTTGAATTAGAGATTAAGGGTACAATTAATGACTCAATTCCCCGCATAATCAGAGAGAAGGTCAGAAAAGAAGGTGACAAGCACCTTAGCATGGATAATCGCATAAGCACTCCCTAGTGAGGCTACAATGAGCACTTGCTCCTGCTCCATATTTCTTTGGGCAATCAACCAAGTAATTATTGCTTTCGCAAAAGTCATATAGCTTCATTTGACATACTTTTCCCTCTATCATTTTCAATGGTCCATCGCTTTCTGTTTCACAAAAGATACATAATATATTCAAAGTTAAGTCATTAGTCTCAACGTCACAAACTTATTTAAAACCAAAAACCAATTCAAAACCTTATATCACATACCAATCTCAATGGAAACAACGATTAGAAGGAGCAAGACCAAAGACACCTTCATCTTCTTTCTCTTGATTTTAATTTCAATATTCTACTCCTTGCTTCATATTTAGGTGTGTGTGTGTATGTATGCTTTTATGGAATTAATAGCCATATAATTTTATTATACAATTTTTTAATTTTATCATCAATGTATGTTTGTATATATATATATTATATTGATCGATATTTCCTGTTTAAGTGTTTCAAAAATTATATATTAGTCAGAGTAAAATTAATGTATGTATATCTTTTTTAATTTTAATTATAATAATGTATCTATTTTCAATTTGTATTCTTAAAAATAGTTGGATATATATACATATAGAATTTTTTGCTAAAAATAATAAAATATAATAATTAATATTTATTTGTATGTAAAATTGATAGATTCCTCATAATTAATTTACTATTGTTCATCACATCAAATATTCATAAAAAATTAAAATGAAAGTCCAATTTATGTTGTAAATCGTTTTAATTTCGGAAAAAAAACTATAAATAAGAAATTTAGGAAATAAATTATATGAAAAATTTTATTAATAAAATTTCAAAAATTTTAATTGTAGGTTATTATAATTACCTAATAGCATGTTCTCTTTTGCTTTTATAATGTTTGATTTGATTGAATGGTAAATGAAGCATTATATTATCCATGCTATTAAATGAAATGGAAAAAAGAAAAATGATATCTATTGAAACTAATGATGTCCCAAAAATGAAATGGGAAAAAAATTTAAATGGAGATACATAAATATAAAAAGAAAAAGAAATATGAAAAGTCATAATTTTTTTTCTTTTTATGCAAAATTTAATAGTAGATTATAACTATCTTAAAATTTGGCATAAGTCCTTATGGAAATGACACTTGTTAAATATAGTACATAAACTAAGTACACTTTCTAAAGGAAAATCATCACCTAAGGCTATAAAATATTTCTATATTAGCTCCAAAATATTTCTTGGCTATTCTGAAGATAATCTTGCGCTAACAACTTTTGCGAAAGATTAACTCTCAAATTCCTAGAAAATGTTTTTTTTTACTAAATCCAGGTTGCTAAGCATAGAAATATATAATTTCTCGCTCTTTTGTGGTCAATTCGTCGCCAATTCCTCCTTAATTGAAGTGAGAAAGTTTTATAATTTCTATATAATTTGTACCTACTTTCTCGCAAATTTCCTCACATAAGTTTGTAGGTAATGTGTCACAACATTGCTCTCAGTACTCGATACTTGATTTGCGCAATTTTGTTATAGCTAATTGGTATCTTATTTGTCACAATTTCATTCCCACCAAACAGTTGCTAGTTTTTTCAATTGTGTTCTCTCTAATCTATAGCTAATTTTTAGTACATTTGTTCTCGTTAACCCATAGTTAATTTTTCACAATTCTATTCTCACTAATCCATAGCTAATTAGTTGCAATTCTATTCTCGTTAATCCTTAACAAATTTTTGGCATCGCTTATAGGAACTTGTGCCAAAATATTTGGTAGTCTTAATGAATTTCAAATTTTCTTGTGAATCCTTGAAGATATTTATTAGTTTTTAATTATAATGTTTTGATCTTTCTATGCTTACTTGCCTTGTAGTTACTTATTGTTTGCAAGGTGAAAAATTGGTTGAAAATTTGATTCTTTATACTGAGATAGAGAGAACAAGAAGGAGAAATAATACTAAAAGAAGATTATAGAAGCAACTAGATAAGGACAGGCAACCACAGGAAGTGTCGTCCACTTCATTTAAAGTCTAGAAGGGTAAATAGAGCAAATGGGTGCCTAGGAATATAGGTGGAACAAGGAATCAATGTGTTCGTGGATACAAGACTTGTTAAGCTTATTCATGGATACAGGATGTCTTAAGGATATTACGTTGCCTCAATATACTTGCTGAAGAAAAATCACCACCTAACATGTGCCCTTGGACTACTACACTGATTATAATAATGATTCCAAGGATTACTTTTAAATTATTTTATTAATAAAATTTTAAAAATTTTAGTTGTGGGTAATTATAATTACGTAATAGCATGTTCTATTTTGCTTTTATAATGTATGATTTGATTGAATGGTAAATGAAGCATTATATTATCCAAGCTATTACATGAAATGAAAAAAAAATAATGTTATCTATTAAAACTAATGATGTCCCAAATATGAAATGGGAAACAAATTGAAAAGGAGATACATAAATATATAAAGAAAAAGAAATATGAAAGTCATAATTTTTTTTTCTTTTTATGTAAAATTTAAAATAGTAGATTATAACTATCTTAAAATTTGGCATAAGTCCTTATGGAAATGACACTTGTTAAGTTTATTACTGTTCCTACATAGAACAAATTAGATAGGTTAGGCACAAGCGTCACCTTACCATGTAGTCTGCTATCTCCTCAGTTGGCCTCTTCTCAGTTGATACATGTTAGCTTGGACCCAGGAGGGGTTACCTGTAGAAGAGTCTCCGAAGCTCAAGTAAGTCAAAGTTCTCCTAAAGTCAAATCAGTGATTAATGAATGCGTACCTTTAAATGATGGGGTCCACGTGTATTTATAGAGCATTAATGACGTTTGACCATTTTATGGGCTGGGCCTTAACTTGGGCTCTAGGTGGGGCTTGTGAGTGGGCCAGGGCCTAAACCCAGGCCCTTAAGATTTATTGAATGCAGGGGCTTCTATCATACTGAGTTTATTGATGTGGTCGGCTTAGGCTGTAATCTTACCAGATATGCTCAAGTAGTCGGTCTAGGCCGGCTACTTGCCTTGATGGCTTATGTTGGTGATATGTGGTGCAGGTTGTCACTTTAGACGTTTAGTTTAGGTTAAAACCGGTACAAGTTAGGCTAACTCGACCTAGGCTGGATACTTGGCTGCCTCGATATGCACATTGTTTACTTATTTGGTCGAGTTTGGCTAGGTACGGTACACCAGTCCCCCAGCCTTGTCTGATATGAGTTGTCGGTCAAGGATGATATGTGTTGATAAGCTAGTGGAACCGGCTAGGTGTGATACACCAGTCCCCAACCTTTAAGTGTGGTGAACAGTGTTAAGGCTAAAAAAGTGATAACCGTCAAAGAGTAGGTGAAGGGGCGTCAGTGGTCAAATCAGGAAGTTCTGGCGCCGTCGTTTTGAAGTGTCATATCCTTTGCAATGATGGTGTCGATTGGTCTGTGGTATGGTTTTGGCGGGAAGAGTTTCGTCGTTTAGGATTATGGACTATAAATATGGGTTTGCAAACAGATGAGGGGTTACTTGTTTCATTTGTGAATTCTGAATTTAGAGATCTTGTGCGCGTAAAATTGTCCGACTAGTCCTCAATTTTGACCTACATCTTCTCGTAAAAAACAAAATCAGGTATGTCCAGTAGTGGTAGCGTGTCTTCGTCTAGTAGTAGTGAAAGTACTGAGTCAGATAGAAGTAAGGATAGGCAACTTGGCGGAGAGGGTACGAGTTCTGGAGTTGTTACGAGCGGGATGCCGATGGAGGTTGTGAGGGAGGTTCGAGAGGATCCCCCCGAAGAGTTGGAGGAGAGCAACTGGCCGGCGAAAGGCGGCTATGGGTGGGTTGCTGCTGATGTTCGTGATCAATCATCTTTATTCAGGTGGTCTCGTCTGTTGAACTCTTGGCTGAACTGCACACCCGTCATTTTCAAGGGTGTTAGTGGAGACATTGTTTCGCTGGAGAGGGTGAGTGTCGTCGACCGGCTATGCCACGGGCAGGAGGGGGCTACCGAAAAATTCTTCTACATGTATATGTGCCACTTTTCTCAGCTTCATGTGTGACTGCCCTTAGACGATTTCACTATGGGTGTGCTGCGGGCATTGAATGTGGCACCTACCCAGCTACATCCTAATAGTTGGGCCTACTTGCAGGCCTTCCACATTCTGTGCAAGTCCTTATATTTGGAGCCTACTCCCTATGCTTTCTTATATTTTTATGACACCAGACCCCAAAGACCGACTACTTGGCTCTCTTTGATCAGTCGCCCCAGCATCAGCAGACTAGATGCTTTCTCCCAGTCTTTCAAGCATTTCAAGGACGGGTACTTCAAAGTCGTTGTTAAGGAAGGGGGTAAATCTCATTTTTTGAATGCGGATGGGAGTACCAAGTTTCCCTTTAGCTGGACCAACAATCCTTCTCGATATAAAGACATGGGAGTGGAGGAGTTGTCGGCTGGTGATAAGGAGGTGGTGGGGATGTTGTTGAAGTTTGTGGATAAGTTGCCCACTAAGGGCCTAGTTAGGGTTTATAATTCGGTGCATCCGATAATAGATATTGAAGGTATCTGTTTATTACTTAAGCTGTGTTAATAATGCTAAGTTGTTTTGATCCGAGTCGTGATATGTTATTGCAGGGCATATGGCGCAATCTGGCAAGAAGAATCTGGCGCTCTTTCAATCATTGAGGAAAGAAATGGCCGCTAAGGCCAAGGCGGCTGGGAAAGCTGATGTTCCCAACCTGCAGGAATCAGTGGTGGAGGTGCACGTACATGGCGAGACGAAAAGGAAGGCTGAGCTTCCGCCTCGACCCGGGAAGGGCAAAGATGTGAAGAAGATAAGGGCAGCTCTTCTTGGAACGGCTAGCGGGGCGGGTTCGGCTAGTGGGGAGAAGGGGCCTGAAGCCGGGTTGATCGAGTTGCCGGAGATATTCGTTAGGAAGGACATTTCGATCGACCTCCCGGATATCGTTGTTAACTCTATCGATAATATGGACGTGGATCATATTGTGAGAACCATGGTAGAGTTTGGGAGCAAGGCCTTAGTCCTGAGCCGGCGTGTAGGGTCTCTTTACAGAAGGGAAGTAAAGGAGGTTGGGGAGTTACAGGGTAAGGTGGATAAGCTGGAGGAGGAGAAGGCGACCTTAGAAAAGGAGAAAGAAGGCTGGGAAGCGGAGAGGAAAAGGTTGGCAACATGGAAGGTGCGTTGCTTGGATTCTGAGGATAAACTGAATAAGCGTATAGGGGAGTTGGAGGAAGACTATGAGGACTTGAAGGATAAGTATGATGGGGCTGTTGGGGAAATTGATGATCTGAAGAACAGCGTCATCCAGGAGCATATCAATGGTCTTCTTCCATCCAGATGTAGACGTCTCGGATTCAAGGTTCGATGTAGATAAGGACATAGTTGATGGAAAGTTGGTGAGGGAGGATGAGGGGGATGCTGAGGAGGTGGAGGAGAAGGCAGCAGAGGAGGAGAGGAAAGCGGATGGTTCGCCAATTTCTACTGGCATCATGGCGTCTGCGCCGTAGACTAAGCTGAATGGGGATTCGTTTGTTGATGATTGAGGGGTGCATCTGTAAGCCCATAGTACTTCTATTAACTCTTCAGGCCATCGGCCTTTGGCGGTATCCAA
>Ga0214544_1006103_pt1 | contig 22619 bp, 12 predicted proteins | sample CNSS3metaG_FD_160074 | JGI IMG/M metagenome (GOLD analysis project Ga0214544, IMG submission 160074) | Root nodule microbial communities from cowpea collected in UCLA plant growth center, Los Angeles, California, USA - CNSS3 | ecosystem: Host-associated > Plants > Roots > Nodule | place: USA...
AGGAGTACTCCTCTTGGCCTCTTGTTTCTTTTTCAATTGACTTTCAACTTTTAAGGCCAAGTGTAAAATTTTGTCAAGAGTAGAGTACTCATACAACTCAACTACATCTTGAACTTCTCTTCTAAGATCACTCACAAATCTAGCTACCTTTTCTTCTCCACTTTCAAATTGGAGTCCTACTTTGAGAAGCATGGACTCCATCATTTTAAAATACTCATTCACACACATGGACCCTTGTTGAAGCCTTTGGAGCTTCAAAAGAGTCTTCCTCCTATAGTAGGAAGGAATAAATCTAGCGCACATCAAAGTTTTAATGTTCATCCAAGAGGCTGCGGGTGGCTCTTGGTTAATATTGTCCATACACAATTGATGCCACCATGTCATGGCATAATCCTCAAATTCTAAAACTACTAAGTCTATTTGCTCTTGATCACTAACTAAATGAATATTAAATATTTGGTCCACTTTTTGCTCCCATTTAATGTAGAGGTTTGGATCATTCTCCCCCTTGAACTTTGGAATCTTGATTGGTGGAGGTTGTCTTTGTAGGAGTTGAATATTGTGCCTTACACCACCATCATGGTCGTGCCTTCTTCTTCTTCCACCATGGCTAGAGTCCTCGGAAGAGGACCTCCTACTTCTCCTCTCATCTTCTCTAAGCTCAAGTCTTTGGATGTGCTCTTGTAGGAAGATCTCACTTTGTCTCCTATCCGCCCTCAATTGATCAAAAGTTTCCCTTCTACTCACTTCCATCTCACGTAGGATGTTGGCAAGGGTGATTTGTTCACTTTCTTGGGCAATAGGATTCACCATGGGAGGGGAATAAGGTGAAGTCGATTCCTCCTCCTCTTCTACCTCCAAGATTGGATCAATATTCATGTTCCTACACCAAAACTCACCAAAAACTGAGACAAGCAAGATGTTAGATAATAAAACAAGCCAAACCCAAGACCAAGTGTGGTCTTCACAAGCACCCAAGTGTTTTTGATCACACTCCCAAAGCACACAAGCAAGGCTAGCACTCAAAATCCTTCCAAACAAGTGGCTCGGCCACAAAACTCTAGGAAAACAAGGAAATGAAAACAACTAACACAAAACAAAGATTACCTAAAGACAAACAAGCAAAGCTCAAACTCTATGGAAAGCATTCGAACAAGCCAAGATTATACCTCAAATCATGCATACACCAACAAATATCATAACCAAGTTAAATCATGGAACTAATTTGCCAATATCACCCAAAATCAAAGTATAAAATTTGGTAACATAACATCTAGTAAAAATGGCCCAATGGATTCACCAAGCCACACATTAGCTCTCAGCCAAACTGTTTTTGGTCATGAAAATAATTTTTCTTTTCAAAACTAGGTACTTAAGATGATGAAAAGGATATTTTAGGGTGTCTTGAACACTTAGTTCCTTAAAAATTAGGTCAAAACCAATTTCAAGGAACATACAACAACAAAAGGCATAGATCTCATGCAATAGCTCAAATACTTAAAAACAAGAACAAGAAAACTCAAAGAAGCATATGACAAGAGACTCAAAAGTAGCTAGGAACATTTTAAGAAGACTTTTAACATGTGAAGAAAATTTTTGGCATGGTAACAACTTAGCAAGCTCTCGGCCAAAGGAATAATAAGCACCAAAATGTCATGTTTTCACTTCACCAAGCAACATATATCAAAAGATAGAGTTTTTGGATACTTTAACCTCAAGTGAAGTGGAAAATTTATGTGCACACCATCTTTGAACATCAAAAGGCCGAGAGGTCTCCAAGCCAAACAAGCCACCAAAACAAAGGTTAGCACAAGAAAAACACCATATTCAAGATCATTTAGGCTCTAGATACCAAATGATGAAGGATTATCTTGCTTTCTTTTAGAGTTATGAATATGGTGAAGTTGTTTAAGAAAGCTTTTTAAAAATTCCCACTGGACATTAAGATAGCAAGCTATCTAGATGTGAAGGTTCATTTCTCAAGCTCATGAAAGGAAGGAGAGAGTTGGATTCAAGCTTAAAACACACACGACAATAACAACACTTAAAGAGCAAAATGAAAGAAGAAACAATAAAAATGGAAAGCATAGAAGATGAATAATGGAAGAAGCACGCCACTCATAGGGGGGATCTAAGCCAACCAACCCCTAGAGATGAGTGATGGTGCCACCACTTGCAAGCAAGATAAGGCAAATGTGAGTTAACTTCTAGGAAGGAGAGCTCACGAAAATGGTGGTTGAAAGTACAAAGTTTATAACCAAATGATCAACCCTTTTACAAGACAAGGAGCACCCTTTAAATGGAGTTCATAGGGGCCCTTTAGTAAATACAAAAACATGCAAATGATTAACTAGCAAACCCAAAACCTAATGTGAGAGTGATGCTCGGCCAAGTGAAGGGAGATGATTGGTGGATGCATTCCCATGAGGATTCTAGGCCAAAAGAGGAAGGAGACCAAGTAGCCTTCTAAGGAATAAAACAAAAAAGTACATGTCTACTTTTGCTTTTACTTTATGCTTTTTGCTTTCCTCTCTCTTCCACTTCATCCATGTGCTCCAATCACCATGTGCCACCTAGACATGCTCTACTTTCTCTTAATTACCTACAAAACAAGACTAACAAGGATTAGTATGTTGGTTTAAGTTAATCTAATCTTGGTCAAGGTCAACTTTGGGTCAAAGTCAACAAGTCAACCAAAATAAGTCAACTAAAAATCAACTTAGGGAATTCAAACTAAAGTAATGCAAAACAAAGATAAAGGTGATTGAATAGAAGACTCCCCTCTAGACATGCTTCTAGTGATCCTTCTTGAGGGAGCTTCTAAGGAGGTGGTATGGTGGGTCACGCCTTCATCAGGCAAAAAACTACAAAACATAATTAATATTATCATAAACTTTGCGAATAATGAATACATAAAAAAAAAATATAGATAACATAAGAATCTCACAAAATTTGCATCTAAAATATCCTCTAACAAAATCAGTCCTGAACGAAAGTAAGGCTGATAGTCTTTCAATGTCCATTCTCGTCTCTTAACCTTCATCTTGCATGAGTCATGCAGAACATGAGTCTACATTCATAACAGATATTAGTTATTTGTAAGTAAGCTAAATTTAAGTCATTCATAACCAAACATTCTTTATACCGTATATAACGAATTGAAAGTTATTCTTTTCACATGACCATATTTTCGTCGTTCAAAGTACATCATTGTGCTTCCACCAAATAGAACAGTCTATAGAAAATGATTTACAAATCATGCTAACAAAAACTTTAAACATTAAATACATCTTAAAAGACTTCTTACCATATTGTCAACCTTCTTTTCCGAACCAAAACCCTAGCACTCAGAGGTACCCAAAATCTGCCTATTTATATTGGCCACCACCCTATAATTTAAGTATGTTAGTTACAAATATATTTGTTTGTTTAATCATTTCATAACATTAATAAACACAACATTAGTAATACCAGTAAGGTACACCGAAATAAGTAACAATTTTATACAACTTTATGAAGTCAACTTCAAATGCATGAATTGATGGTTGTCTGGAACATATGGAACTAGTTGTTGAAGCGCTGAAAGGTCCCTACAATGGCCAATATCGGATTCCGAGTTCAAATCAAAAGCTTTCCCAACATTGTCTCGATTCATTCTTTCAACAACAATTGAAGCCTCGTGACGAACTTCACCTTATGGTCACCAACTTCAACCTCAACCTCATCACCTCCTTCTTCCTCTATATTTTGCCCACCTTTTTCATCTCCAACATGACATCGAGACAATATTTCCTCACGCAATAATGTCAGGTGCTTCTTCATCTTCCGTAGGCGTCTTCCATGATTTCTCAATTTGTTTAACAAATCTTTCGTCAACGCAAACTTTACATCGACATGCGCTTTTTTGGATTGTGGTTCCTCACGAAGTTGCAACACTTCATTAATCATTTCCTTTTCATGATTTTCTTCTCTTAACCTCCATTCCCAAAATATCTAAATGAACACAACACATAACAACTTATTGTTAAAAAATAGTAAACATTTTTATAAAGCATAAATTATAGGGACTTGTACTTGGCTCTCTTCGAACAACTTCTCAATGCATCTTGACTTTAAGTGAACATCCGGCCAGGCCTATATTTTGGAAACATTAACTCTATATTTGACCCACACAAACGAAGTCTTTCTATAGCCTATATCTACACCAAACAACATTGTAAATTACATCATTTTAAATATAGTACAAATAACAAATAATCATTACATAAAGTATTGTGTACCTGCAAAACTACTACTGACCCGCTTAGACAAATCTTTGTCTGCCTGAGTGCTAGAAACACACGACTTAATCTCTTAATCAAATAACTATGAACTGCTTTACCCCAATTGTAACTTGACAAACTGTCTATACGATATAAAACACTACAATGAATATTACTAACAATTTTTGAATTCCTAGGAAAAGTAAATGACCGCAAAACAAACAAAAATATACAAACGACATACATTATCAACGTCATCAAAGTCACTTTGCACCACATTCTTAATCATTTCATTAACATTTTCAATTGTTATTATTTACTCTACACCACACCCCACAAACATTTTTATCAAATTTGACATCTAACTCAACAATGCCCAATCCTAAAGACATGCAAATGTCATCACACCTGAATGGAATAGATTGTTGCATCACACGAAACGATTCGTGAGCAGGTAACCAACGCTTCAACATCTCCAACAAAAGATGGTTACATATTTATAATGATTTTTCTATGTGCAAATATCATTTGAATGATGTATCCTCAATCCTTGCACGATGGCTGTCCAAGATCAATTCATTCATTTCGGCAATGCACTTTGTGTAACAAAATGTACGCAACCGAGCCTAACAATCAATGAAATGCCAAAAAGTAATACTTCATTTAACTTTTAACACAAATAATCCCAACAAAATATACAAATAACACCATGTCAATACCTTCTTATTACATCGTAATTTACCAGCCATAACGTTTTCGTATGCTACTACAAAAAAAAATAGCCTTCAATGTGATTGTACAAAATAGTAACATAAAGCAAAGAACATTCTTTACACAACACACAATAACACCACCAAATTAGAACCAATGAAACACAAATGCCCTTCTCGTGAAACACCACAAATTGTACATGACCTTTTCTTGAAACCCCACAAATTCCACAACCATCAATCAAAAGACCACAAAATTTGAATAAAAACAACAACACACAAGCACCAAAATGCGAAAATCCCTAAATGTGCTTTGTTCAAAAAAATTTTGTTGCCCAAAGCCCCACAACCACAATAGCAAACTACACCTATGGCCACTAGAAATGCACATAACATTGGGGACAACACAACCAAATCACATAAACAAACTTCCATCAAAACTTTACAAAAAAAACATTAATGATGAACGAAGACGGTGGGGGAAAGAGGTGTAACAGAATCACAACAAACTTACAATAAAACAATGTGGATGAATGCTCGTAAGGAATAGTGGAAGTGGCTTCCGGTGGAATCGTTGTCGTCGAGTACTTCTCATCGTCGGTGTCTCCTATAACCCACCGTCAAGTGCTTCTTTGCTTCTCCAACAATTTTCTCTCTCTATCATTGCGTCATTTGCCTTTGCCTAAAAACTTCTCTAACTCCCGCACGTGCACCGGTTACTTTCATTTAATGAAAATTCATTTAAAAATTAAAACCATTGTGTCACGTCATCAATGTCAAATTTGAGTCCAAAAAGAATGTCTGAATATCATTTTCGTATAAATTACTACACAAAGACTAGACAATGCAAACATAAAGAAATGAGAAGTCTAAACAACAAAGACTAGATAATGAACATAATAAGCATAAAGTGGCTACACAACATCAACGATAAGAATTAGACACTATACACAAATACACAATATAAATTTTGAATTTCTAGCTCGTCCACTATATGTAAAAGTTTACCTACAAAATTTCAAGTAGATTTTGGCAAAATTAACCAATCCTTTCTTGAATTATATGTTTAATAATTCGGTTTTATCACTACAAGAAAAATTCTATTTAGCTAGAGAAATTAGCGAGAAAAAATATTTGTAACTAATCCCTCTCTAATTTGCGAGAAATAACGAAAGAATAAAATTGTAGTGTCTGTAGCAAAATAGCTACAAATTCACCTAAACATCTATTTGTAAATAATTACTCACAAATTTGCGATGAAATAGCGAAGAAATAAAATTGTAGTCAGTTGGTAGCAAAATAGCTACAAATTTACTAGAAAATATGTTTGTAGCTAATCTTTCTCAATTAGAATTATTTTTAATTTTAGTATAAAAATATATTTTTTAATTTAAATATTAAAATTATTTTTAGTTTAAATATTTTAAATTATTTTTAAATTAAGTATTTAAAAATTATTTTAAATTTGAACATTTAAAATTATTTAAAATTTAAATATTTTAAAATTATTTTAAATTTAAATATTTTAAAATTATTTTAAATTTAAATATTTTAAAATTATTTTAAATTTAAATATTTTAAAATTATTTTAAATTTAAATATCTTAAAATTATTTTAAATTTAAATATTTTAAAATTAATTTTAATTTATTTATTATAAATTATTTTTAATTTAAACATTTCAAAATTATTTTTTAAAATATAGTATTATATATTGAAATGTAAATGATAAATATAAATATTAATAAATTAATTAAAATAAGACATAAAATGATTTTGTTAGTAATCCATAACTAACAAATACAAATTATATTTAAAATATTATTCTGAAGAAAATAAATTTATTAAAAAAATAAAAAAAATATCAATATACTAACAAATTATCAAGATATACTTCATTATATATAAGTTAATTTTTTTATTTATAAATATCATTTTTTAAATGAAAAATTACATTTACCTAATACAATACTTTTAGAAATTAAAAATTAGTATATGTGAAAACTTGCAATTCGCACAGTAACACCATGATTAAACATCCCAGATTCACGCACTTTAGGCTTTCTAGTTCTAGATAAAAAAAGAAGCACGTGATAATTGGTGGAATCAGCAACAATGAAATGATCTCAAAAAGTGATTATTTTCGAGTTGTTTTTGCTTCTTACAATCTCCTCAAACGCAGCATTTAAACCCTCTGTGATACTTTTCGATTCATCTTTCCTCCATTTGAATCCGCTCATACATCGCTTCTTCTACTCCCAACTTTTCCTTCCTTTGCCATTTTCTCATCCTGTATCCGAATCTCATTATTGTTCACTGTGGTTCTACCTCTCACCACCGTTCCAGTTAGTTGCATCTCACTGTGGGTTCGCTTCCTCCTAATCGGTAACTTACTCTTCTCTTTGCTATTCCATCTTTAATATTCCACTCACTCATAACAATACTTTTTTGTTTAAGAGCTCATGGCGTCGTTTGTAACATCCCTGTCGGATATTACGGGTTTAAAATATAATATAAAATAAGAAAATAAAATCACATTTATTATAAATCCATTTCCCAAAAACACGAGAATTTCAAAGGATTTATTTCATAATAAATATAACTCTAAGTTCAAATCTTCTCAAAATTCAATAAAATACCAAAACGGTTTCATAATAGATTACATCTTTATTCCAAAACCATAAATGATAAAACTCTATAAAACTGTTCCCATGAGTTTTTCCCGCTGCTAAGCCTCACCAGATCCACCTGCAACATCATCTGCTCCCGTGTATCGCGTACACGATCATCGCCAAACACAAGCAGATAGGGTGAGCTAACAATCGATAGAGCACCACCATGTTATTCGTTTTTTACATCTTCTAGTGGGTACCTCAGGGTGTCTTGCTGCCATACCTATCAGCCACAACCGATAGAGCACGTACGGATAACCATGCTACGGATCATACACCGTAACGCCAGGTGGAGTTCCCATATACGAACATAATTCGTAATGTCCCAAGACTACCAAACTCGTCAGTCAACTACTGAGGAGGGCAATCTATATGGACCCATCCGTACTGGCCACAACCAACACACTCACACCGGCAACACTCGCCAACCCGAGCTCAACTCAAGGGTTCTTCGTGTTCATCCGCCATCCCGAGCTCAACTCGAGGGATGCCATTCCGAGCTTAACTCGAGGGATGTCATTCCGAGCTTAACTCGAGGAATGCCACGTGCTTAACCCCTATCCCGAGCTCAACTCAAGGGATATGCTCCGAGCTCAACTCAAGGAACACCAGCAAGCCGACCTTTAAGATATCCTAGAAGTCTTGTAGATCACGCACATCATAGCAAGCATAACACCAATCTGCTACAGCAAAATCGCCTAGCGGGGGACACGTACCGCTAAGCACTGCCACTTCCAGATTGCTTGGCGGGGGACATGTACCGCCAGTCGCTACCGCTTCCAGATTGCCTGGCGGGGGACACGTACCGCCAGTCGCTATCGCTTACAGATTTCCTGGCGGGGGACACGTACCGCCAATTGCTACACCAGTACTTGCACATTACTGGCTTTAGTTCAAGTTCAAACACACTTCACATAGGTTGCTCTCATTTGCTCTCATTCCAGAGTACCCCTAATGAAAAGCATTGCCATCTATAATGTTCTAGGCCTTATAGCACCTCACATGTGCATTCATCCCCTAGTCATATAGACCATCCCAAGCATGCTTAAACAAAATATAAGTAGCAGCACTCTAACAATTTTAAGCACATGATCTTATGCACCAATGTAATTTAGTATTGACACCCATGCCTTCACCAAACCAATTCTCCACATGTGACTAACCCAAAGGAACATTCAAATTGATAGAGACTTACCACATAACCCAATCATGCTTCATTAGAAGTTACTTGAACTTATCAAGAGCTTATTCATGTATTTTACAGACTCCAAAATCAGCAATATTAAGTAATGTATATCTCTAGCTACTGACCTCCAAATCCAATCTCCACCGTTCAAAATTAAGAACCACATGTTATGAACCACCTGCCAAAATTTCACCTAAATAGGACGGTTAACGAACTGGGAAATGCCATTTTACGAAAATTGCGCAAACTAAAAAAACATGGCGGCGCTTAGCACCCAAAAGTGAGGAGGTGGCGCCTGGCGGGACTGTACTATCGTCGGGCGGTCCCTGTTGCGCGAAAAGTATGAAAAACAACGTTTTTCGTGAACCAGAGCACCCCTCCCATCTCTTATATGGCGCCTAGCGGTAACCATTGTGCCGCAAGGTGGTTCCTGCTGTTCCAGGAACCCCAACCTTCTTCTCTGCACCAGCGAGCTTTAACCAATTCCCAACTACTATGTTTTCCATTGATTTTTCGATTCAAAGGCCACACTCATAGGTTTAAGATCATGGTTCGTTCCTATGGCTCCCACTATACGAAAACCCTTACATTATTTCGTTTAACTTAGTGTCACAATAACAATCTCAACCCCAAATAATATTAATTCAATTTTCGTCCAATTTGACCACCACTCACATGTAATTCAATTATGTATGATGCCCAAACACTCAGAACCAATAAGGACTTCCCATTTCCTCAATTAGAATCACTCAAGCACACATAAAAATATCAAAATCAAATGAACAGGTTTACGTCGCCTGGCGGGTGTTCATCACCGCCAGGCAGTTCATCACAAAACCCAGAAACTGAGTTGTAGGTTCGTGGCGCCTGACAGTACAGGGATTCACCGCCAAGCGGTTCCTCAGGGAACCAGAAACATACTAAACTGGCATGTGCCGCTTGGCGGCTATGAGTAGCCCGCCAGGCGGTTTCTGGAGAAAAATTCAGAAATTCAGATTTCAATGCAATTTTAACAAAAACCAAACATACACATTCTATAATCATACAATTATGCATAAAAACTCATATAGGACGTTGTTCAGCTCCCCTAACCTGGTTTCCTTAGCTTAATTTTGGAATTGTTGTGAATTCTCTATTATCCTCAATGATCTCCCTTTGGCTTTCTCTCCCAATTCAGCTTCAAAGCTTCACTTCAACCTTACTACTCTCAAAATTCGTGTTCTGTTTTCTGAGCACATTCACAGCTTGCCAAAACCCTTCTTCTTACCTCATATTGGCCTTTTAAAGGTGCCTTAAAGCTAGATAATTACCAAAAACGAATTTAAGATTTAATGGGAATCTTTATTATCATTCATTGATTCTTTATGGTCCGTTTTTCAGCCTCCCTTGGCTGCCCATGCATCTAGGTTTCCCTTAACCCTTCAAATTCAAGCCAAAACCCAAAATAGCAAAAATAATGTTTAATTTGGGTTTTCCAAGGCTTGAACCCATAACCATACAAATGTCAAATCAATGTTCAACCATTTAACCAATTCATGTTTCATGATGACTAATATAATTAAATGATTATATCATTTCATAATCATGCTCAACATATATTTAAAAAATAAAAACAAATAAATAACATACAATTGGCATACTTAGGACTTGAACCCAAGTCCTCTCACATAATCAAAGTACTCTCACCAATTAAGCTAATACTTTTCCACGTGATATTAATCCGCATTAAATTCCTTAAAGGCTCATGCTACCCACATTTATTAAATAATTATTTAATTAATTATTCAAATTTCTCGGGTCTTACATCGTTCAATCTGTGCACGATGTTGGTTCATGTCCAAGGTTTCAATCATCCACTCCAAATCTAAAATTCATTGGGGCCTTTGATTCAATTAATCAAAACAGGTATTTTGTTAGATTTTTAGGGTTTGAAATTTTGTTGAATTAATCTTCCACTCCAAATCTGAAATTTCGTTGAGGCTTGTATGATTTATTGTTCTCCCATAATTCCTCTTTGTGAATATAAGTTGGTAGCTACCTTTTATGACCATTTTCTTCAATATTAGGTATCTTCTAATCCATCTGAATTGTAGTTTTACATGTGCAAGTTCAATTACGTATGATGTTTCCCAATAATTTGGTTTCATTTGAGTCATCCTCTTTATGGACATTCGGTCTCAAAGTTGTTGGTTCCCAAACCTAGCTTTCGGTTCTAACTCCATTTCATGAATATATAATAATTGATTTCTTGTAAGTTTTTGGAGGAAATTATTGCAATTAAATAAGTATGTATTTTTCAATTCAATGGTCGTATAGTCAGATCAAACTTTTTTTTCCTATTTGACATTAAGTATGAACATGGGACTTTAAGCAATTCAATGTTTGTGGTTCCAAATTTAATGCAATGTTTGCTGTCTTTAACACAAGTTTTTGTTTGTTCACGTGCTATATGAAACTTCAAAATAGAAATAGAGAAATAAGAACACTGCATGCTTAGAAACGGGTCATTTGGGTGATAGGACTCACGCCACTGTGTTATAAGTTATAACCCCCTTGGAGCTTTTTTCCTTCTCTTTTTGGTAACCATGAAAATATCACAGCCTCAGAAATAATTTTGCATTACTATTCTCCCTCTCTAAATACAAGATTAGTGTAATGTTAGAGAACATAACTTTTTCTTTATAAGACCTATTCATTTGTCTGCTCATGTCACAAAGGGAAAGAAAATCCAATGTGCCTCCCAAAGAAAGTCACTAACCCATTATTACAATCACGGGATGAAAGAACCTTAACAAAAGCTAGAAGTAGAACTATCACGCAATTCATGTCACCTTAGCTTTGTGACAAGATTTCCCATGGATACTGGGAGTGCAATTAAAGTCAAGTTATGTCATCTAGAAATAAAACCATAAATAAACTTTACCGGTTTACACCATGCTTCTAATAAGTATGATGCTGCATAGAGAAACAATATGAACACTGCAAAGAATATAATTTAATATTCCACCAAAGGCAACTCAGAATTTCCCTAACACAACTACCACCCAGAAAATATGGCATCTTTATCATATTAGCCTAAAACTAAATGGGTTGATTCAATATAGTAGTAGATTGTTAGTGTGCTATTAGAGGCTCTTATTAACAGTGTGCCAAGAGGGAAAAATATAAATTGAAAGTGTTTAGATTAATTTGTTTTTTGAATGGCATCAAATGCATTAAGCTCTAAAGTCATATAAAACATGCCCCCTAAATAGCACAAACCTTACCAAAATGTTTGAAAATTAAATAAACTACAAAACCAATCATCTACAATAATAGATAAAAATAACCATTAACACTTCTTACCTGTCATTCAGAAAAGCAATGCTAAGTGCAGTAAAAAGTGTGGCTACAATGGCAAGCGACATCCAAAGAAAACCCAAAACTACAATTCAAAATGCTAATAACGAGAGAATCCATCTCCAATTATCATAATTTCAATAACTAGTATCCAGGAAGCCCACTTACTGAGAAGAGACATAATCAAAAGGAAGTAGTTGGTCCGGTAGCTGCAGCAAACAAAAACACAACCATCATTATCATTTCCCAACCCCATAATACCTCTACTCTAATAATCCAAACCAGAATACGTCAATAACAAGTCATCTCCAAATTAAATAAATTTAGTGGCATTAATTATTTTTCCAAATGATTAGTGAGTTATATGTGAATGGAGCTAATGTTAGTTTTGAAATGGTTGAAATGCCAAGAAGGGGGGCGGAGTTGAATTGGCTAGTTAAAAATTTAAGCTATCTTTGAAAGATAAAAACCACCTTTAATTGAATCAATTGGATCACCAAGTTAGGATGCAAAAGCTACTGGACAATATACTTTCAATCGGTCAAAATCAGAGTTAATCGATTCATTTTACTAAACAGATTCTGTTTTGGTATAATCAACCGATTGAAACAGAAAAATAGTCGACTAAAATACTAGGAAAAATGCAGAAATGAAGATTTGAGTTTTAAACTAGGAACAATGCATAAGAATGATCAAGACAGGTTCTAAATGATTATGTAAACATGCTCAATGCTACAGATGTCATGAAAACATGCAAGAACCCGAAAAAGATGATTAAAACACAAGTTCTTTAAACTTTAAATGAATATGCAAGAGAGAAAGGTTAGAGAAGAGATGAGATCACGAGATTTTTATACTAGTTCACTCAAACCTGAGCTACATCCAGTTTGTCAAGGCAACCTGAGCTTGACTTTGCACTATTTCAAAAGATTTACAAAGTATCCACCCTTACACTTTCAAAATATGCAAAAACCACACAAAAGACTCTCGAATCACACAAGAATCACACCAGCACAGCAAGAACCCTCTTGCAGACTTGGAAAACCACCAAACACACAGACAAAGCTTGAGAAAGATCAAACCTCAATGGTAGCACAACCCAACCTACCACAATCCATTTTCTCCAAGCTTCAAACCAAGCCAAAAGCTCCAAGAATTGATCCAAGATTAATCTTCAACTGTTGCAGTCTTAATAATCACGAAGGAGAGAGTTTCCACAAGTTTCTAGAACAATTTCACGCTAAAAAATGATCAGAATTAACTCTCTTTCGAAAATCATAACTTTTATAGTCAAACTGTTACGAAATTCAACAGGTTGATTTCCAAATCAATCGGTTGATTTCACTTGACTTGAGTGAAATCAGTCGATTAAAAAATAAATGAACTGATTGAATTTGTTGCAGTTTAAGACTACTCCTGCCAACCTTTTAACCTGTTGAAAAACCATTCAACAAATTAAAAGAGACATTTTAACCTGTTGAAAAACCATTCAAGAGATTAAAAGACACACCAAAGACCAAATACATCAAATTAATGTTACCAAGTCTACAATATGAATTACAAACTTCAAATACACTTTCTTAGTGATGTAACTATGTGGAGAGCACACGTTCTAGCCTTGATCAACATGAATATCATCAAATCTTCTTTCCTTCATCAATGTAGGCTTCACTCCAATGGTAATGGCTTCAAGATAGTTTAAAAGGGCTTCATTAAATCTTTGTCAAATCTTCAAGAAGCATACCACCTTGGCTTCACATGTCAACAGCTAAAACATAAGCAGATTTGAAAAGTTCAACAGGTTTATGCCTTTAGATTTGTTAACTGCCAGATTTTTGTATCAGTATTATGGGAAAACATAAAGTAAACAATATAGTGATAGAGAAAAAAAAATGTAATGATATACTAGAACAAATAGGAAAACAAATACACATAGCTCAATTTCATTCATCAGTTTCATGGCCTCAATAATGCAAATAACCTCCACTTTCTTCACTTTATCACCCACTTGAAGCAACAGTAGAAATAGTTAGTCTCTTCATTGATTAACTTAGCAAACAAAGTAATATTTAATTAATAAATTATCCTTTATCTAATGTTTTTATTAACATCTCATTGTTCCTCACTTCGAATATTTATTGTCTCTACTGAGATCTAATTTTATCACGCACACACAATTATATTAAGCACATATAAAAAAAATAAAATAAAGCTTAACTTAAGATTCATTATATTTACTTGAATAATAAGACTAGATTATTAACAAAGACTTCGAGTGTTTGTATTAATTGACAAACTGATGCATGAATATCATATTCTCTTAAATAATTAAATGACAATTATATGTTCAATTTTATGAGTACCAATACTATAATATTGTTCAAATTCTGGTTGCTCTTATCATGCAAACATAAATATGGCAGATATAATATCTTGCTTCAATTAGTGTTTACTTATATTTACTTTATTTTAATCTAGATTTATTTTATTTTTGAAAATTTTCAATAATGGCTTTATTTTGTTGTTGTTTTTATATAGACTTTTAGGGTGGCTAATGAGCTTAGGATTTTTCTAAGACAAAAGTAAAAGTAAAAGTAAAAGTAAAAGTAAAAGGTAAAAACAAATGTTATAATAATGTCTAAAAGGTGTGTATTGCATTTGTTTGTTGTTTCTTGATATTATAATACTCACACACATGCAAGATGTTTCTTTGATTAGGAATATTTAAATAGATTGTTGGGACTTTATGATGGCTTTATCCTTTATAGGTCACAGGTTCTTCACAACCATAGCTTCATTCATTTATATTTATTGTCACTACCAATCGTAACCCCAACATTTCTATTTTTACAACATCGTCATTGGATTTTTTTTCTTATCTGATTCATCTAATGAAATGTATAATGCTTATAACTACTAACTTATGTAATATTTTCTACAACAACTACTTACCTTATGTTATGTTTTCAGCTAAGTTACATTTGGTTCAATTGATAATATCAAAATGCCCCAAGGAAGAGGAAGAGGGCGAGGTCAAGGTTTTATTACTTCATTTCATCCTACTCAATCTCTCATTAACTCTTTAGACCTGGATCCTTTTTTGCACTCACCAGGTTATTACAAATATTTTAATGATGTCTTATTTATTAACTTTTTTTTAAGTTTTTTAAATACAAGGTATTATTTCGTTATTTTTTTCTTTGGTGCTACTTCCATCCATGAACCATCAGCTGATGTTGGCCATTCAACCAATGGTTATCAATCAACAAACACCATTGACTACACATATATTTAATTTGCAAGAGCAGGTGAAAACACAATTGCAAGCACAGACTGATATGCAAGCATTAATGCAAACACAAATGAAGGCACAAGCAAAAATGCAAGCAATTATGCAACAACAGATGTAAGATCAAATGCAATCTTTTAAGAGAGAATTTTTGTCTACTTTAAAGAAACAAGAATGAAGACATGCCTCAAAGAATACAAAACATTGTTTATGTTTTAATTGTGTTGATGCATTACCTTTTTGTTGATACCCTACTTTTGTGTCCTAAAACTATTATACATTGGTGGAAACTTTTATTTTGTTTTGTACTGTTTGATGGATATACTTTGATCATTGTACGATTGATTATCTCTCCTTTTTAATTAGGTATTGCAAATATTAGATGTATTTAGACACTTTTTGTGAATCATTTATTTTCTTTGTTTTCTTTTTTTATTATGGGCATAAGTTTGTGGACATGACTTATAATAGAGAGTGAATAACAGTGAAGTAATTGTAATTAACAAAATAATATTTGTAGGAGAATAATAGAATTGCAATAAATTAGCTAATCAATTGTGATACAGATTAGTGATAAAAGAATTGCGACAGATTATCTACGGATTAGCGAAAAAAGAATTGCGACAAATTAGTTATGGATTAGCAAGAAAAAAATTGCGACAGAGTAGCTACGGATTAGCGAGAAGAGAATTGCGACATTAGCTACGAATTAACGAGAAAAGAATTGCGACAGATTAGCTACGAATTAGCGAGAAGAAAATTGTGATAGATTGGCTACGGATTAGCGAGAACAAAATTGTGACAGATTAACTACGGATTAGCGACAAAGAAATTGCGATAAATTAGCTACGGATTAGCGACAACAGAATTGCGACAGATTAGCTACGGTTAGCTAGAAATTTTAAAACTTCATCACTTCAATTAGAGAGGGAACAAAGATGGATTAACTATGAATTAGCTATGTATTAGCTAGAAATTTTAAAACTTTTTCACTTCAATTAGAGAGGGAATAGAGAAGGATTAACTATGAATTAGCTACAGATTAGTTACGAATTATATCCCTCTCTAATTAGCTACTTGTATTTAGCTACGAAAAATTCTCTAGCAATTTGATAGGTAATTTGTCGCAAAACATTTACAATTAGCTACGGATCAATTACGAAATGTTCCGTAACTAATATATAAATTTTTTGTAATATAGTGAAAAAGTTGTCTTCTTGCATAGAAGGTTGAGTGCTACACAAAAATGTTATCTAAGACAATCATACTACCAAAAAACATGGACATAAAGATAGAAAAATCTAACCACAAGCTCCAATGGTCTTTTACAAGAGGTTTATAACTAAAAGTCTTCCCGAAAATGAAAAGAAAATGTTAATCCTTCTATGTGTATTTTCTCTACATGTAATAATATTTTAAAAAAATTCAAGTGTAAAATCATATAAGTAATCTACTAGATGATATAAAGAGTGACTTTTCTATGTATTCATGAATTATTTTGCCCTTGCAATAATAAGTGTTTATGAATCATGTTTTTATATTAAGAATTGTTCTTGTAATCTCTTTATAAACAACTTTTATTGTAAGGTTGGAGTGACAAATATAATGTATTAAGAAAATCCAAAAGTGGCCTAGTATTAAAGAATACTACTGTATTTTATTTTAGGTGAAATAAATGGATAATTAATATTGGTTCTCACTACTTAGCGCAAGACATACGCGGCATCAAATAATGTTTCTAATAATTTTTTAGGTTAAATGAGAGTTTGAGTTCACATATAACAAAAAACACTCACAAATTTATAGGGGTGGCAAAACGGGGCCAGCCCGTTAAGAGAAAAAAGGCCAGAAACCTCAGCCCGCCCCGTCCCGTGACGGGCTAACAGGCCAGCCCGTATACCTGTGATTTGAAAAAAAAATGGCAATACCTGTGATTCAAAATAGAACAGAAATGCATGCATTGAAGAGTAGTTTCACAAATAAAGCTCTTAACAAAGTAATCTGAACTAACTAATTTGACTATCCAAGGAAATTACAAATTTTCCCTTACAAGAAACAAAATAAAATCTAAAACAATGCTGAAATTCACAGGCCAGTAATCTGTTCAACTGCAACTCTTTTGGAACAATTGCAATCAGCCTTCTCATTCGAAATTCACAGGCCAGTAATCTGATTCCAACGCAACAAATCTGAACTCAATCCAACTTATGTTAAAAAAAAGGCAATTCAATAAGTGAGGATGCTTTACAATGAAAAGACAATTCAATAAATTAGAAACAAATACCAATTGTCATTTTGTATCACTTCCAGGATCATTAGAGGCAGCATTGGAACAAGTCTCCTCTACTTTTCTATCATTGTCATCATCTTCATAATCTTTAAACAAAATAAAGTAAACAAAAAATTACGATATAAACAATTATGTATAAGAATAAAAAGGAACTGAAGACATCTATAATAAACAATTTACCATCACAAAAACCATGCTTCCAACTGGAAGTACAAATAATTGCCTCCACACTTGTTGACAACAAACAATTTCTATACTTATTAAGAATCCTAGAACCAATGCTGAATGTTGATTCAAATGCGACAGTAGTAATCGGGATGTTTAGCAAGTCCCTAGCCATCAAAGCAAGGTCTGGAAAACGTTCAATGTTACTCTTCCACCATTCAAGAACATCTAAAGCTACTGAAAAATGAATATCCAATGTTGGCTCATCCAAATATGTATCAAGTTGATTCTTTCCCGTTTTAGCCACTAGTTGAAGTTTACGTTGTTGTAATTCCTAACATGATAAACAAAATAAAAGAATATTAATATGAACAATAATTATTATAAAATTAGAAGAAAGTAAATAACTTACATCAAATAGGTTTGGCTTCGAGGAAGATGAGGATAACGCATCACTCAAGGAACGCTTTTGAGCATTTGAAGTTGAAGTATTTGAAGAATACTGAGAGAATAGAATGTACAATTTGTCCTTTATCTTCTCCACCTTTTGTTCCCAACAAAGAGGGTCAACCTTTTCAAAACAGAAACCCAATGTAACTAATTTCATCCTTGGGTCTAGAATTGCCCCAAATGCAAGAACAATACTGTATTCATCCCAATATTTGTCAAATTTGACCATCATCTTTTCAGCCATATTTCTTATAACTTCGTCTCCATCTTGCACACTCTCTATTAAAAGGCATTGAATTTTCCAAACTTGAAAAAAATACAAGTTGGATGTAGGATAACTTGAGCCAGACATCAAATTTGTAATTTCATAAAATGGGGACAAGAAAACAGTGATCTTTTCTGCTCTTTTCCATGCCTCCTCAGATGGATAATACTTGTAATTCTCATCAACTAAGCGTAAATTTTCAAAAACCCGTTGGTATTTAACAGCACTTTGAAGCATAAAAAAGGTTGAGTTCCACCTTGTAGGAACATCTAGACACAATCCACTTGATGAATCAATGTTCCCTATTTGTTGAAGGCATTCTTTAAATTTAATCATTCTCGCTTCAGAACATCTCACATACTTGATGCTCTCTCTAATTTGATTAAGAGCATCACCAAGTACCTTCAACCCTTCTTGTACAATCAAATTTAAAATATGAGCAGAACAACGCACATGAAAGAACTCTCCACTACAAACCAATGAATTATTTAAAACCAACTAATTTTTTAAAGTTTTCACCAATACATCATTGCTAGAAGCATTATCCAACGTGATAGAAAATAATCGCTTTTCAATTTCCCAATCATGCAAACATGCATTTATCTTCTTAGACAACTCAAATCCAGTGTGAGGTGGAGGGAAATGGCAAAAGTTAAGAATTTTGGTCCTCAACTTCCAATTTGAATCAACATAATGTGCTGTTAAACTTATATAACCTTCAGTAGTGCAAGATGTCCATAGATCAGAGATTAAACAAATCCTACTTGTAATGTTATGCAACTCACCCTTTAACTTGATCTTTTCTCTCTTAAATATTCTCAATATGTCCTTCTTAATAGTATTCCTAGAAACAAGAGTTGCTTCAGGATTCAAATAACTTATCCAAGTCCTAAGTTCAGAGTACTCAACAAATTTGAATGGTAAACCATGTCGAATAATTAAATTAGCACACAATTCACGAGACACCATTTGGTCTATTTTTTTGGCTTTCAATTTTCCTTGCATGTCCACCATCATTTGACCCACATCATCAAATCTACATTTGGTACACCTTTCAATATGACGCTTTAAATGGGAAGTACCATATCTTACACCACCAATTATATATTTTTGGTTACACCCATTACACTTTGCCCTTTCTTTTCCATCCTCACAAACCCCAATCTTAGTAAAGAATTTCCAAACATCAAAGGATGATAACTTCTTCTTTTTCTTATCAGTTTCACCAGTTTTGTTATCCTCAGTCACACTGTCGGTTACAGTATTTGGTTTTTCATGGACATCCCCATCATTAGGTTTGCTAACTGAATCATCCATTATTTTTATGAGGTTCCTATCACACAAAACCCAAACTGAAAAACTGAAGATGACATATACAATATAACACAACACAACACAACAATAGTAAGCATTACAATACACACTGCCACAATCAAAAATTGTCCAAACCAAACTGATACAGTAATGCAATAAACAAATAACAATAGCAATATTTTCCCATCTGATCCTATGCACGCAGTGCCGTCACCACCCAATTCCAAGGTACCAAAAATATAACAATGGCAGAATTGAGGAATCGAAAAATATATAGTAGAAACAGAGACCAATCAGATTCAGCACAAACAATAATTCAATGTCATTGGCAATAGCAGAAGAACACAACAATTAGGGCAGAAAGGGGAATTGAAAATTGAAAATCACCATGGCAGTAGCAGAACTAGAAATTAGGGCACAAAATCGAAAATTGAAAATCGGGAACGAACCTGCGTCGTCGTCAATCGTGATGATGATCGTTGCTCGCGTCAATCGTTGATCGTTGTTCCACTGTCGAAGATGATCGTTGCTCGTTCTTCGCGAAGTGGGAGAGATCGTTCTTCGTGTTGATCGTTGCTCGTGTCGGAGATTAGATGTGAAGTGGGTCACTGTACGTCGTCGCCGTCATCCTCCATGGCTCACGCCGTCGCCGTCGCCAGTCACCTATGCGTGGTGGTCCAATGGTGCGAGGTCGATCGGTGGTGAGTGCGTGGTGGTGTGCGTCTGGTCACTGATTTGGGGCGTCGTCGCCGTCATCCTCCATGGCTCACGCCGTCGCCAGTCAGTGGTGTGAGGTGGATCGGTGGTGAGTGCGTGGTGGTGTGCATCTGGTCACTGATTTGGGGTGGTTCAGTGGTGCGAACGCGAAGTGAAGTGTGGGTCACTGATTTGGGGGAAAAGAAAAAAACCCTACGAAAGGAAAGAAAAGAAAACTTTAATCTCACGGGCCAGCCTTTCATCACACACGGGTCAGCCTTTCATCACACGGGTCAGCCTGCGGCTTGTCCGTCATGCAGCCCGACATACTTACGGGCCAGATTGGCCGGGTTAGAACGGGCCACGGGTTGAAAATTCTGACCCAACCCATTCCTTTAATAACGGGCTGACGGGCTGGCCCGTTGGACTCAGCCCGTAATGCCACCCCTACATATTTATTATCTTAATTTAATTAGAAATGGAATCATAATTTCTTATGCAGGTTTGACTCATAATTCATTAATGTCAAATATTCCTTTAGACCTAATCAATACAAATGTTTTAGTAAGTTTTTCAAAAGTTTTCAAAAACTTTATTCAACCTTTCTTTCTTTTAGAGCTATCTTGGTATGGTATGTTATATATATATATATATATATATATATATATATAACAAAATCTTCCTTATCATTATACGTTAAATTTTGACTGGTTTTTTTGCCATCAGCATCGAATTTGGAGGTTAGAATTCGACTTCATGAAAACCGAGTTCTAAAATAACCTGAAAAAAAAACCATGTTATCCTGTAAATATTGTGCAGAGTCTGCTATGTAAGAAAAAGTCAAACTATGCTATGTCAGACAAAATTTCGATTATTGAGAGCTTTATCTAAGCCCCAAAGAAATCACTAATACAAATACTCGTTTAATCTTAAATGCATCAACAATTGTGATATATTGGACTAGTATGGCACATGATCACGACATTATTTACATACCTTAGCATTAGATGGCTTTTACAATTTGGTATAAAGATCTATTTTTATTTCCTGTGCGTGTTAAATTTTGTATACTTCGCAATCACTTAGAAAATATTTTAAGTATAATTTCTGAAATAATTATTATAAAGGTTAATAAACTATTATGTATTTACATTATCTGTGTATTTTAGTTAAATTCTATCTTGAATTTGCAATTGAAAGGTAGAGTTCCAAATATATTACTGATAGAGAGAACTTACAGGTGGAGGATAGTACTTAATAGCACTGAATATCACATGGTTAAGTATATTCATCAATAATATTAATAGTTTGGTATAAATTTGCACAAAGTGGAAATATTGAAAATGGAGAAATTCTTAGTATACCAAACTGAGGAACTTCATTTATTTCATGAAGTATGTTTTCAACCATTAAGCAAAGGCAACAATAAGAAAGATGCGAAATTGAAGTTTCCCTTTATTACATCATTCAATATACCTTTACCTTTTCTACAATTCATTTAACCCTTTTGTGCTGCAAATGATTTGAGTACTGTTTCTGTATCACCATATTTGGCAAAGTAGTGAGAGTTGAAATCCTTGTACTTGAAAGTGCTGGCTCTATCACTCATGTATCACGTGAATTTGTCAAATATCATGTGAATTTGTCACAACACGGTGCTCACCACTTATTAACTTTCCGTTACTTATTACCTGTATTCCGATCAACAAAAATTGACGTTGTCGTCTAAGTTAGTCACCAAGACGAAATATTTACTCTGATACCACCAGTAGGTTCAGTCTTGCTCATAGACCAAGCCCTTCACTTATCAAACTCAAGATCCTAGAAGCCAACTTCTTCACTTCAACTGAAAACGACTGATAGTAATTCAAGGTTGTGAAAGGGATAGTTGAAGGGATAGAGAAAATGTGTAGGTAGTAGAGTGTGAAAGTAGTAGTTGGAGAAGTGTATTTGTAGTTGAGAGTAGTTGTATTGGATGTTGT